>Ga0209084_1001450_pt1 | contig 19848 bp, 25 predicted proteins | sample C_130820_MF_Meta_FD_187309 | JGI IMG/M metagenome (GOLD analysis project Ga0209084, IMG submission 187309) | Freshwater microbial communities from Lake Croche, Canada to study carbon cycling - C_130820_MF_MetaG (SPAdes) (version 2) | ecosystem: Environmental > Aquatic > Freshwater > Lake...
AACTGCCCCAGAACATGCTCATACTAACTGCAAGAATACTTGCTGATAATACAACAATGCTTAACTGATACATTGTACTTGCATAACCAATCCATGGGCTACGTTTTTTAGCTTCATCACGCTCGGCTTCTAACTGGCGTGCTTTTTCAAATAGTTCTTTCTTACCTTCACCTGTTTTAGGATCACTTTCATAACGGTCAATCTTAGCCTGTAGCTTTTCGGCTTTAGCTGTATCTTTGCGATAGATGGCATCATCGAGGCTTTGTTCAGCTAGAGTTTGTTTAATACTCTTGGCCTGGTAAAATGCCCATACATTGTTTGCTGAAATTGTGTTGTTTAATGTCTTACTGCTTAGATTGCCACCGTACCAGCTGTTAACAGCAAGTAATAGTGCAAACACACTAATAACCATACCTGCTTTGTCTTTCAATTTGGCTTCACGCTCTGATCGTGATCCTACAGGCGGCTTGACTGCATTTGGATCTTTAGGTTGTTTGGTGATTAAATTTAATACTGAATCTATTAATGCCATGTTCGCTCCTGCTTAATATAGTCTTATTTAACGCTTTCGAAGATTTTCTTCTGTTCTCTGTACCATTCTTGCCATGCTTCTAGTTTGGCTGCATTTTCGTAGCAAGCACCGTAGTTTTCAACAACTCTGTCTAAGAGTTGACTGGCTTTAACTTCACTGGGGGTTCCATCAGTTGCGGCGGCACGCTCGGCCACTTCATTACGACTGGCGCTGTCGTGCAAGCTGACAGTAGACTTAGGCAAGCTACAACTAGCATCCAACTGCTTACCTGCAACTTCTTTGATGATTTCTCTGTTGACATAGACATTTTCCTTGATAACTTTAACTTTAGTAATTACTTTTGTTTCTATAACTGTATTAACTTGCTTACTTTGCTCTTCTGCAATTTTTACCTTTGCTTCTAATTCTGCTACACGAGCAAGCCATGCTTGTTGTACATTATGACCGCCAAATAAATATGCGCCGACTACTAATAATACAACACCAACTAGTTCTGACGGTAATTTGTATTGGACCATCATAGGGATCCACTTTACTAATTTGCTAGCAATGTAAAAACCAACACCTGCTATAGTGAGTATATAATAGATCCAGACAAAAAGACTATCCGGAATAAGACTTAGCATCCATCCAATCTGGCTCATTAGACTTTCTCCAGCGCCACGGCATATTTACCGTTTTCAAATACAAATACATTACCAATTTTAGTTATGTTATAGTTGCCTACATACTTGGTAAAGTACATAATTTCACTCATTGAGCTACCTTCTAACATTATTGGTCCTACAATGTTATCATATACTTCAGCTTTCGTTCCAAAGTCTGAAATACGCATACGTAATGGTGTTGCATATTTCTTTTGGAATACAATATCTTCATGATCTACGCTAATATTTTCAAGATAGCTACGGCCAAAGAAATTACTAAAATTATTCATAACACCTTCTTGAACGGTGACTTCATAATCTTCTTTAGTTTGAGGAACCATTTCATCTAAATTATCGGCATCAGCATCTAAACTATGAAAACTTTTATGGTACCTAAATTTAAAATCATCAATTTCAGTTAAGTGCCCTAATCCATTTAACAATTCTAAAATTTGTTTAGTTATGTGACGATTACGTTCAATCTCAACAAACACTTTATATTTGCCATCGCTAAGTTCTCCGGGACTAGTATCAGCATCAAGTACAAATTCGTAGCCATTTTCTACAAAATCAACTAGATCATCTGCAGGTTCTTTACTTTTAACTGTAAATGCCAACACTACAATCTCTTTATCTTCACCCATTTTGCTAGCATAGCTATCTATTTCAAAAATGTTATCTACTAACATTCTTAAATCGCCTGCACTTAATCCTTCATTAAGCTGTTGCATTAGTTTCTCCCCCTGCGGCTGGCATTGCTGGTGCAGGTGCCGGAGCAGCCGCTGCCGCCTGTTCTGCTGGCTGTGGAGGAGCCGCATCAACGTTCTGGCTTCGTCCAATGCCCATACTTTCTTTCATTTTAGTCATATAGCCATTGTAAATATCTTCTACTAGTTTTTTAGGCATAATGATTTCTACTAGCCACACTGGCTTATGATCTAATTTACCTTTGCGTGTTCCTGGTCTAAAATCATCAGGTTTCTTAACCTTACGTGGCTCTAATAAATGTGTTTTTTCAAATTTTACTTTACATCCGTAGTCGATTAATCGTTTAGCTGCCATTGGGTCAGGCATCTTATCACGAGGCCACATAAAACTTGCACTAATCCAGTGTCGGTCTACTTTAGGTCCAGTGGCAAGCTCACCGTCCTGCCAATTTTTATATACGTACATATTCATCTCATCTAACACACGTTCAAAATCTTTGAGAGTGGATAAAGTTGAGTTTGTGCTGTAGATTGTTTCTACGTTTTTAATAACGTCTAAAATGTCGGGCATGTTTAATCCTAGAAGGTCCTACTCTTATTTAGCAGGGTTTAGATCATATGTTGTCAGTTTATAATAGTCCAAAATGACTAAGTAATAGTGTAGGACCTCTGTAGTTACTGAGGCGGTCGCTACATGTCCTGCTTTACTAAAAGTGGGAGATACTTAATGAGTAAAAACAATCGAGTGAAAAAACGTTTTACTTCAGATGTGAATGTAATTGATTTCCATGCACACAAACCTGCGAAAAAACAGCGTGTAAACCTGTTGCCTCGCAATAAACACCAAGAATCTTATCTATTCAAGCTCAACGATGACAACAAGAATATCTTGTTTGCTGTCGGACCTGCTGGTACAGGTAAAACCTTGTTGGCTGTTCAAATGGGAATCAAACTTTATCAAGAAGGTAAAGTTGATAGGATTATAGTCACTAGACCTGCCGTTTCTGTTGATGAGGATTTAGGATTCTTACCAGGCACGCTAAATGAAAAAATGGCGCCATGGACAAGACCTATATTTGATGTATTAGGAGAATATTATTTAACTAAGGAAATTGAATCAATGCTAGAAGAAGGCATTATAGAAATAAGCCCACTCGCATATATGCGCGGCCGCACGTTTAAGAATGCTTACATTATTGCGGACGAAATGCAAAATGCCACGCAGAATCAGATGAAAATGCTACTAACCCGCCTAGGAGAAAACTCTAAAATGGTAGTAACTGGTGATTTGAATCAAGCAGACAGATTAAAAGACAATGGACTTATAGACTTCATAGGTAAAGTTGAAGGACGTAAGTTATCTCACATTGATGTTGTGCGTTTTGATAGTTGTGATATCGAACGCCACAATGCCGTTAAGGAGGTGTTAGACCTTTACGGTGACGATTAAAGAAAAGGGGACCTAGTCCCCTTTTTTATATACCCAATTCTTTACGAATCTTTGTAGCACTAATATTAGTAATGCTATCATCAAAGGTTTCTTCTCCGTGTGTATAACCTACGCCGCGCCCCCACCCAATATGTACAATGTTAGGAACAACTTGTATTTCGTACTGACCCTGATATAACGGATCTAAATCACGCCGAATAAAACTCTTAACTTTAGCCACTTCAAATGGATTGCTACCTTGCCATCCTTGTACATCACGTACTTGAATAACCACTTGCCCAGTTTTTGCTATCAATCTTTCAAACAATGCACGATGGCCATCATGCCATGGTTGCCAACGACCCAGCATCTGTACTGTTTCTTTCTTCCAATCAAATACAGGACGTCTACGGTCAGCTAGTATATGTTCACCAATAAACTCTGCCCATTTTTCGCAATTTTGTTCTGTGACACGGAAATCATATACCTCAGGCGGAATAAATGCTTTGTTGGTATCTTCGTAGCGACCTTCTTTAATGGTGTCAACCCAAATAGTCCAGTCTGCTTTAAAGTTATTACGCATTTCAACAAGCGGTGCAACGAAGTCACAGATAACATATTCTCCTGTACACTCTATAGCAAATTGAAACATACGCAAACTTTGACGAATACGTCCTGCATTTGAAAAATCCCAATCGTTGTACTTTTTACGAATATCGTCAGCATTAAACCAATCAACCGATACATTCATAAAGTCTGGTCCAGGTATTCCCTCATAGGTCATTACTCGACCGGGATTAATTTTCATTAGATCACCGTTGGTTTCAAGATACTTTTTAAGTGCTTGAGCAAGGTATGTTTTACCTGCACCAGGCAACCCCATAATTAAAATACGTTTTGTCATTTAGTTTCTCCTATTTGTTTAACTTCAATTCCTGATTTTTCAAGAAACGTGATACCACTAGTATCCCTATAAGCGTTCCTATATAGAATACTGCCAATACCACTTTGGTAGATAAGTTTGGCGCAGTCCAGACATGGAGCATGGGTAATAAACATAGTAGCACCCATACCAGATTCGTTAGACTTAGCAAGTTTTGCAATAGCGTTAGTTTCAGCATGAAGTACCTCTGGTTTAGTTTTTAATCTGTAGCGACCTTGCATTGTAATGCCATCAGCATCTAAGTACGTGCCTTCAAATGGCCAACCTTCTTCAATCTCTTCTGCACTTAGCCATCCACCAGCACTGCACCATTCTACATCTTCGCAGTTGTTGTCCCAACCAGCCGGCATACCATTGTAGCCGATACTAATGATACGATCATCTTTTACAACAATAGCACCCACATGAAGTCTACGTGCCGAGCTTAGTTCAGCAAATCTTTCAGCAACATCCATATAAGCATTTATAAACTTTTCTTTCATTCTTCTAACAAGTCTAGTTTATTAGGCTTGTCCTTCCATTCTTCTGCTTCGGGCAATGCTGGTTTCTTTTTAGTAATAACCGGCCATATATTGCTGAGCCTAGTATTAATTTCCAACCACAGTGGAGTATTAGTATTAGTATCGTTGTCTGCCACAATAGCATCAACTGGACATTCAGGAATACATACTCCACAATCAATACATTCGTCTGGATTAATTGCTAGAAAATTTGGACCTTCATAAAAACAATCAACTGGACATACTGATACACAATCAGTATGCTTACACTTAATGCAATTTTCAGTAACAAGGTGTGTCATTGTATGTGGCTCAGTCTAATTAAAGTAGCAGCTAAGTTAATTTCGGGATCGCTTACTAAGGTATGATCAACAAGACCTTGCTTGATGATAAGAATTGCTTTTTCTTGTAAGGCTTCTTCACCAAAGATAGCAACATTATCATACAACCAGCGATAGATTTCTTCCATCTCTTCTGGTCTAGCCTGTCCACATACTAGCTTACGTGCTTCGCTGATCTTACCTTTCTTAAAAAGCTCAACCATTTCAATCTTATAGTCAGCTTCTCCAGTATCGCCCTTCTCTGGCGTATGTAGTTTGCCTTCTAGGCTGTTCATCTGTACAGTATTGATACACTTGCGTAGATCCGGATAAGTTGCTTTAACAAAGGTATCCAGTGTGTCTAAATCAAACTCTACATTTTCTTCCATAAGAATAGTAGCCACACGAGCAGTAAACTCGGCGGTATCAACTCGTTCGATATGAAATCCTTGACAACGACTATGGAGTGCAGGGATAATCCTATTAGGATAGTTGCAAGTAAGAATAAAGCGAGCGGTCGTATGGTATTCTTCCATGACTCCACGTAGGGCGGCTTGTGCATTAGGTGATAAGTAGTCTGCTTCGTCTAACAGTACTACTTTAAAGTCTCCAAAAGGAATCATCTGTACAAAGTTTACAATCTTGTCACGAACGTCCTCAACTGAGTTAGTACGAGACGCATTGATCTCCAAGATATCTAAGTCTTGAATTTCAAGTTCATTAAACAAGATCTTAGCCAATGTGGTTTTACCAATTCCAGCATTGCCGCTGAACAATAAGTGCGGAATAGTGCCTTGTTTGATCCAGCTTTGCACTTGTTCTCTTTGATGATTGTCTCTAAAAACATAACCGTCTACTTTAGAGGGACGATACTTTTCTACCCACAGTTCTTTCATTTTTAATCCTATGATGTTGTTTCATTCCATAATGCTCTGTTATAGCATTAATACTTTTTTCAATAGTTCCCTCAACTACACTTAGAGTAAATGATGTTGATGCAATGTGCCTAATCTCGTTTTTAGTTTCTAATACATTGATAATGTCTTGGATAATCAACTCGGCGAACTTTTCATCTCGTATTCTATTATATATAGGAATTTCTCTAAGATCAGTAACTATCTCTCTAGCCATCGCATCTGCCTGTCTAGCAAGTTGTGGAATTCGTTCGTTCATTTTACACTCCAAAGTGATAATTATTCAGTATGCCAATTTTATAATATTGACCCCAGTCATTACAAAATTTTGCCCAATTTTCTTTATCATTATTAGCATAGTATTGTATACTGGTATCAATCTCAACATCACTGCCATCTCGTCCTAAAAACAAATGATATAAGCCTTCTATCTGCTGTTGCAACGGGCATAGTTTTTGAGTATAATTACTATTTGTTTCAAACCAAGTCAATGCTTGAATAGAAGTTTGATTACCTTTATTTAGGTTAGTTATCATTGAGGTTAACTCAGTTGGACTAGCATGTCGTCCTAAAAATACTTCATATGCATTTTCTACTAAGATTGAAGTATCAATTCTTTCTGTAGTAGTCTTTAACCAATCACCTAACAAGGCTTCTTCAATCCAATTATTTTTTTCAATACTAACAAAAGGTGTTTGATTATTCATCAACGTAGTCATAATTTGACTCATGTTATATTCTGGATGTGCACCAACTATCTGTGATATAAATGCACTTAATCTAGGCGCCGCAAAACTTGTGCCTTGACTACCATTATAACCGCTTGGGCTGTTTGGATCAACTACAGGGATAGTATAACCACTCAACATAAATGTTACAAATCTAGGATTAGCCATGCTGTAGTCGGCTACATCCCAATTGTTTGGGTTTTGTGCAGTCTTGCCCAATGCTCCTGCCACCATTAAATAAGGACTGGCAATTGTTTTGTCGATCCATGGTTGCCAAATAGGTTTTGTATCTGTGATTAGTTGTCCATCCCAATTACCAGCCGCCCATACATTTTCTGTACCTTTATTAAAGCAGAATCGACCAAATTCTGTTGGATTGAAATTATAATCGTCAACGGGTTCAAGGGCACCTATACTACAATTAATTACACTAAAAATACCAGCTAATTGTTTAATCTCCGACAATAGACTAGGTTCATTTGTAGTGGAACCAATAGATGCATATCGATCAAAACTAAAAACACCGATCGGTATTTGTGGAAATCCATCTGCTAATACGATATCATAAGTTTCTGCACCGTGATAGGCATAGTGTAGATTATCATGTGATCCTTCACTGGTTAATCCGTTAAAAGGAGTTTCCATAATTGCCACACCGTTAATCATTCTTCAACTCCGAAATGTTGTTTAATCGCTACGGCACAATTATCTCTGTCAGTTTTCAAAGCATAATGATTAGGTTGGTCTCGACACACTTGAGCACATTCTCGAACAATCAACTCGGCGAACATTTCATATATTGTGTCTTTAGGCATTACAACAAATTTTACGCCAGCTTGTTCTAATAGTTCTTTAATTCGTTCGTTCATACCAGTTCCTCAACAATACCAAGCATTTCTGCTATGATTAGACAATATCCTGCCATTAACAAGTTTCCTCCAATTAAGCAAGCACCTGCTACAATGCGGATGGCACTCTTTACAAGGCTAACATAAAAATGTCCCTTGCTTGTGTCTTTAGGTTGAACTTCCATATAATATCCTTTTCATTTATTATAGAGGAAAAGAAAGGGTCTGTCAAGACCCTTTGAGTTATTTGCTCACAAAAGGAGCCAACTCCGGTGGCACCCACCCTATGGGTTTCAATACCTTACCGTCCTCACGTTTACGAACCTTGCCAGTCTCTGAATCAATCTTAGCAAAGTTTGTTTTCATAACTTCTTTCCATGCACCTTCTGCGTCGGCACCCATACTATGAATAGCGCCAATTGTGACAACTAGGATGTCAATAAGTGCATCTAGTTGTTCTACTGAATCTTCTGCTAGTGTAGCTTCTAGTAATTCCTGGTGTTCTTCGTCAATGAGTTTAATATACATTGCATATTGCTTTTCATCAAACTTGTCAACGCTTTGATCACAAGCTCGCATAAACTTTTCTTGATCTCTAAACGGATTTGTCATGTTAAAGTGGCCTTCCTATTAGTACGTCATCAGGCGGTGGTTCATCTGATACCATCATCATACATTTAGTATCAACACGCCTGATGATTTTTTCGCCTTCGTCATCCTCAATCTTAATACCTCGGGTCCAACGACCGTGCTCAATAAGAATCCATTGGCCTACAGTGACATCTTTTTGTTCGTCGCCTACTGCATATACTTGAGCCCATCGAGGATGGATGCCGTGAGTTTTACCATTATCACTTTGAATGATTAATCCACTTTGTGTTTTTTGTTCGCCAAAATTCATATCAATAACAATGACGCCATCGGCTATTGGTCTAAGTTTAGATATTTTCCAGGCGTTGATATTAACGCCCGAGTTTTTAAAAGTCTCTGACATTGTGTTTCTTATTTCTTAAGTTCTGAACTGTCTGTATGGTACTCTGTGCTTGCTTCTTCGCGTTTACGAATAATCTGCCCATTGGGGCCTAACTCGTCACCTCGAGCATTCATTTTTGCATTACCTACTGCTAATGTAGTTTCATTACGAATACGCAATTTATCAATATCAATTTCTTTGCCCTGCATACTTCTATGTACCGGACGTGCTGCTTCTTTCATAGACATAATAGTCTCCTTGTAATATATGTACTTATCTCAAGAATTCACGCCAGTCTAAATTATATTTTAAACTGTCAATCTTATGTACTCCTAGCAAGTATAGCACATAGCTTGCCACACTGCTACCTCTGCCTACTCCCCATACTACATTATTTGATCTAAGTGTATCAACTATGTATTTTAAGCAAAATAGAAGATCTAACATATCGTGTTCGATAAAAGCTTCTAATTCTTCTGAAACTCTATCAGTTTGATCGGTAGTAGTACACATACCATAAAGCATTTCTACTAAGTTTGGATAATAGTCTTTAGGTATAAACCAATCTGATTGATTAGCTTTGTCAAATAACTCTTGGGTTGCATATAACTCTAATTGCTTAGGAGTAATGCCACTATTAGCAAATAACTGCACTATGCCCGGAGTTTCTTCTGTAAAAATTTGATCAAGATATTCTGCTTGCCCTTTATAGAGCATGTTAAAAATATCTTGTTCTTGAAATATTAGATTGCCTAGATTGTCTGTACGCATCTAAGCATTTTACTTGACATTGATCAATTTGTCAAGAGCCGGACTCTTAGTTTGGTGTTGTTGCCATTGTTTAGCTTGCCGACTTCTAAGTTCTTCTTTGTATAGATCCAAAAACATGCTAATTTGATTTTGCACACTTGGATTAGAACTTTGCCAATATTTTTTACCTAGGTCAGAAATCCTAGACTCAATTTCAGCATCTTTTAATTTACTGTAATCTTCTGCTAATGGATGCATTAACCAAATACTCCTAGATATTTTACAAACACAGTATTACCACCATTGATAGTCCATGCTTCGAATATATAGTGTTTAACGGCACTTGTTCCTGTTGTAAATGGCAGGGTTAGACCGCTGTCAGAGATGACTGTTCCGCTGGTAGTGGCAAAATTTATAGTTCTTGCAGAACCGTCGCCTTTAATATCAATTCGAACTTTGGCAAATCTATCACTAACCGGCCAGTGAGAAAATGTTAAAATTATATTTGATGCAAATGTATAGCTAAAATATTCAGCATCTCTAACATCAATATTGGTAGCACCACTAATTGTTCCAGAACTTAGTACAGCACCATACAGCATTTTAGTTTGAGCATTGGCAATCTTAACACCGTTAAAATCGTTATCTACATTAGTTTTTGCAGTGTTCAATTGTAAGGATGTTAGTTCACTAGCCGCAGTGGCTAGCCCTGTTTTAATATAGCTAAAATTATCTCTAAATCCCTGGCTGTTATTGTCTTGTCCTGCTATTGGAAAAGTTGCGTCAATTGGGGTTGATACTATTGCACTGGTCATGTTATTGTGGTCCTATCGTTCTTAAATGCGATGTATTTATCGGCGGAATAGCCGGTCACAGAATCTATTATATATCTGTCAATTACAAAGTCTATTTGTTTAAAATCAAATTTTCGATTCTTGATATTTAAAATTATATCATCAGCCATTCCAGGTTTACAATAGCAAAGAGGAACTGCCTTAACATAGTCTAATTCTTGCACTTCGCCAGGTTGGATAGTTCTCATCCAAAGGGGTAAGTAATTTCGTTCTTTTAATCCTAATGATTTAATACGTTTTCTCCAAAGTGCTACACTAGCCGGAAATTTTAAAGCAGTTTCTGGATCACCTACATATACTGCATTACTATCAATACTGGCATTAAACGGGTCAGCAGGATGCCAAAATTGAGAATCTTGATTTGCTGGTCCAGTATAATATTCGTCAGTTTGGTCAACAGTTATAAGAATATTGTTAGTTGAAGAATAAATTCTGTCTGGCAATGATATTTTTCCGTTTTCTAACGGATCAATAATTTCAACATATATAACTTCATACACTACTGTGTTAGTTCCTGGTATTTTAGCCAGAGCCTTTTTAACATTACCAGTTTTAAACTTTTTAGTTTTATGATTACGCCCTAATACACTGACAACTTCAGCTGCTGATTTAGTTTCTATTCCTGCAAACACTAGCATTTTAATATCATTTTGTATTCCAAAATTATTATCACTAGGTCTGTATATAGATTCAATAGTAAAAATGCTTGAGTCTGTTATGAATTCTTTATATAAATCTCGTTGGGATTGTTTTAAAAATGGTCTAACAACTAAATTACTATACAGTCGATCGTTAGGGGTATCAATTTTCAAAGTAAATGTTCTTGAAATAGCACTATAGCTAAGTATATCTCTTGCTTGTACAGTAAATATATATTCTTTATCTATTGTAGTAGTACTCGAATCTAAAAGTAAATTACCATTGTCAAATGTTATAATTCCTGGATTACTTATATTACCAAATTGATTTACTTTCCCTACAATTTCACCATCTAGCTCTAAAGTTAACCCCGGGGGTAATGAACCTGATTCTAATACATATAATATTGCAGAATCTGTTATAGTACTTGATGCACTAACGGCTAACGTACTAATAAAATTAGCACCAATGCTGCCTAAATTACTAGGAGAGTTCCAAGACATAACACTGTCTATTTCTCCTAGTATTTGAACTGTAAATGTTCTTTTAGAATAGGCTTTTTCATCTCGATCACTAAATCGAGTAGCCGTCACAGTAAACTTATATTCTTTTGTTATTGCAGTTTGGTATGGAACAACTCCAAACACTTCACTAGTATTTTGATCAAACTGCATACCGGGAGGAATCACGCTTTCAGTTCCTAACTCTAAAAATGTATTATTTAAAATTTCAGTAGTTAATGGAGGATATACTGTTAATACAAATTCAGTTGATGATACTGTCTGTACATTAACAATATTATATCTAGTTGAATCTGCTCCTGCTACGTAGTCAAGTAAACGTATTTTATTACCTATAACTGGAGTTCCGGTAGTTTTTTTAATTCTTAATAGATTACGGCCTATTTTATTTTCTGTTGTCAACGTACTATAAGCATAGCTCGATATTGTAGGATTTACGCTGTCTAACGAATACACAATGGGCCCTAACTCTAATGCTTCATAAGTATCTAACTTAAAAGTAAGATAGTTGTTAGCTCTTTTAACTCCTAAATTATTTGGAGTCACCCAGATTGGGGCTCTGACATAGGTTGTATCAACAGTAAACATACCGTTGCCAGATCCTATAGCAACAGTATCTGTTCTAAAGTAGTCATCACCTACTACAAAAATTTTAAATTTTCTAGTAGAACTAGTATCACCGTCGCTAATAGTGACTAAAAATTCATAGTAGCGATTAAGTTTCTTGGGAACTTTTGATGATATAGAAAAATCATAGTTAACTGTATCGTATATATAACTGTCATACCCGTTAGACGGACGATACCCAAAGTCATATGCTACATTATCAAAAACAGTAGTGTCATATGCTCCATTACCTGCAGTCTCTGGAATAGCTAGAGCAGGTTGTATCCACCCCACTAGTCTGCCATCTTCAGTTAATATTAATCCAGGAGGAAGTTGCCCGCCATTTTTAGGTTGAAAATATTTTAATGTTTGTCCAGCTGCGGTATCAAAATCCACAGCACTTAAAGAAAAATCTACGTAAGAACTATCTAATATATAAAAATGATCATTAGGACCAATTGCAAGACTGCCACTTGGTGTTTCCCATGTAGGTTCATCTGCACCGTCAATTGTCCAAAAGAATGTCCTATCTGAAATTTCAGTTCCATTACTAGCCCTAATAACAAATTCAAAATCAGTTGATCTTGGAACTTCAAAAGGTGTGCCTTGAATAGTGTTGTTAACTATTCTTAACCCTGGAGGTAATTTACCTGAGATGACTGAATATGTAATTTCTACAGTGTCGTTAGCAGGCAACATTTGGTCAACTACACTTCTTTCTTGTATAGTGTCAAATCTATAACCAGAGCGTTCAGTCCAAACGGTTAATGCCATTTTAGGCCTCTAGTTGTAGCAGTGAAATTGTTGCTGTAATTGTAGCAGTAGAACCGTTCTTATTAGTTATTGCAACTGGTATATTAGATGTTGGACTAGGGCTATTTTCTTCATTGTGCCCAAATATTCCTGGTGCCAGCATAACTGATTGAGCCCCAGTTGCAACTATGTCAGCAATGACTCCTGCACCCACATCCGGAGCTACACCTTCTGCACGGCCAGCGTCAGCAGTCCTAGCTGCTGCAGAGGTATATATTCTAACACGACATGCATGGCTAGTGACAACGTTAAGTAGCATGTAAGATTTAAATCCGGCAACATCTACGTTGGTCACTGTTGCATCTGCAACTGATCCAGTGCTGGCTATCTTTGTAGTTCTTGATGCTAATGATCCAGTAGCCGCCGCAGTCCAAGATAACACTCCACTGCCATTAGTAGATAAAATTTGTCCGCTAGTACCATCCGTTGATGGCAACGTCCAAGTCACATTACTAGCAACCGTTGCAGGAGATTTAAATGCAACATAATTTGAACTATTTGCAGGTGAAAATCTTAAACTATTTTGTCCAAGTATTCTTACATTACCTGCCAGATTAACATTACCACCTGATGTTATTGTAGTAATTCCTACAAGCTGACTTGCACTAACTGTATAACTTGTGCCAGTCGTTGGAGTTCCTGTAGCACTTTGATTTAAGGTATATGTGCCAGCACCGCCGTTTACACCTGAAACAAATGCAACAATATATGTACCAGCAGTCACTGAACCGCCACTTAGAGCCATTCCAGCCCTTATTGTACCTGCAGTCACAATGCTAACCGTTAAGGTTGTAGTGCTGATAGTAGATGCAAATGTTGCTGAATTTATAGCAGTTATTGATGTACCAAATAAAGTTGTACCACCAGCAATAATACTTCCTACTACTAATCCTCCTGACACTGTTCCTGTTATAGTTAATGTTGTTCCAGCACTTGGACTAGATGCACCGTTGCCAATGAACGCATTAGTTGCAGTAATAGTACCAGTACCACTAATATTCATATCAGTGCCGCTGTAATTTTGTATGGAATTTGTTTTCCATATACCTGCGGCTGATAATTCTGCACGGATAGCAGTTGCACTTCCGTTATTAGTGGCAAAACTTATTTTTCCAGGAACATGAACATCTGACGGTATACCTTCAACAGTCACAGACATGGCAGCAGCAAGAGATACTTGCGTTTGATTTCTTCCAAGAAACCATATGTCAATAACATCATCACCGTTTTGCACAGCAGCCGGTGCCGATCCTCTCCCCCTAGTTCTAAGAAACTGAAAGTTTACAGCATCTGGTGTTTCATGATGTTGTGCAAATGTAAATCCATCCTGTATTCCATTTCCGTATGAATTTCTAGTAATATATACATTAGCATCAGTTAATGTAGTATTGCTACCAATTGCAAATAGTCCCGTTGGGGAAAAATTTAATTGACCTGTCTTAGTGACATTTCCCAAACCATCAATCGATATAGTACTATTAAGCAATAATTGTCCACCAACTCCGGGATTAATATTAATGTCAACTCCGTTATTTGAAATAATATCATAACCGTTAGTATTTAAAATTCCACCTAATTGAGGACTAGTATCTTCAACAACATTATTTAACCCTCCACCACTAATAATATTTCCGCCAACAGTTGTTCCGTCACCAATATATAATTTTTTAGTATCGGTAGTATAAAGCAGTTCGCCTGTGCCAGGAGTGATAGTTAATCTGCCACCTGCTCCCGAACCGTCAACACCTCTTCTAATCTGTAATGCCATTGTATTCTCCTAACCTTTTAAAATGTTCCTAAATCTAAAGTAAATCCTGCCGGAGCAGTAAATGTACCAAAGTCTAAAGTGCCACCACCCCCACCCCCACCAGATGCGGTTGAGCTTATTGTGACATCACCGAGTCCGTTAGTAGGACTAATTGAAATATTTGTTCCTGCAATAATTTTAGTTACACCCCCAGCGGCAATAGTACCTGGACCCCATTTACTATATGCTGAGTACCATACCAATGCCTGACCATTCGTTGGCGCCAGAGATACTGTATCTACATCTGTTAACGAATTAAGAGCAATGTTGGTATTTGGATTACCTGGCCCCCATTTACTATATGCTGAGTACCATACCAATGCCTGGCCATTCGTTGGCGGATTAGTAGTAGTATCTACATCAGCTAACGCATCAATACTCGACGAAGTATAAACACCATTAGTCACAGTGCCTGCATTGCCACTAATATTGCCAGTAATTTTACCGCCAGCTAAACTTGCTATCCATGGAGGATTTGTATAGCTTATATTAGTATAAACGCCATTAGTCACAGTGCCTGCATTACCTGAAACATTACCAATTACATTACCTGTGACATTTCCTCTCAAATCACTGTTAATAGTAGTTGCAACAGATAATGATGTCAATACTCCCACAGTAGTTATATTGGTACTGCCATTCCAAGTACTTAGTGTAGTATTTTCAACGTTAGACAATCCAACTTTTGATTTAGCTAAACTGGTTATCCATGATGGATTTGCGTATGCCCCTGTTGTGTAAACGCCATTGGTCACAGTGCCTGCATTACCAGACACATTACCTGTGACATTGCCGGTCAAATTGCCTGTGACATTTCCAACCAAAGGATTGTTAACAGCAAGTGTTATAGTTGAGCCGTCATGTGTCACTGTAAGATTATTACCGCCTACAATGCTTTTGAAATTAAGTGTATTGCCAAAATCTAAATTTGCGGTCTTATTAGCAAAAATCCCAGTACCTGCGCCTAGATTTGCCCCGTCAGTGACTTCACCTGAAAATAAACTAAAATTATCATTAACTTTAGTAAATGCCGTGCGCAGATCATCGCCTGTACCGTCGTTTGCGTAGGTTCCTAAATTAATTGTTTGAAAAGCCATGTTTATACTCTCTTATAGAGTATTTAGCTGGTTTTGCCATTTGTGAAACTTCAGCCACAAAAAAACCCCGGAAAACCAGGGTTTTAAAAGTTTTAAATTTTAGAAATTGCGTGTATAAGCTAAATTAAAAGAATTTTGCTCGCTATCGCCACGTTGACGATCATAGCGTACTGTAAATGCATCTTTCTTTGTTAATGCATAAGTCACGCCAAGACGTGCAGTACGGGTAGTATCTGCAACTTTGTCGTCAAATGCTGAACGGAAACGATAGCCTGCACGGACACTGAATTTGTCGTTCAATGGAACAACAACACCTGGTTCTACTGCATAGTAGTCAGTTGTACCGGCTGTGCTTAATTTTGTACCATATGTACCTTTAAAGTAAGCAGTGGCCATGCCTAAGTCGTACTTTGGAGTTAGGTTAACTTCAACTCTAGTTGATACTGCATTAGTACCATCAGTTTGAGCAGTAGACATTTGGAAACCGCCATCGAGGTTTTTAGTGATCGAATCGCTAAAGTTGATTAGATAACCAGTACCATTTTTAGCACTGCCTACTCCGTCTATAGCTGAATATTCGACTGTAGCAGAACCTGCCATTGCTGATAATGATGCCAATCCTAAGACGGCTGTTGCTAATAATTTTTTCATAATTTTCCTTATTTTAATGTTTTCACATATTCAACAAACTTCTTTTGTTGTTGAAGAGCTTGTATTGTACTAGATTTACTTTGCGAGGTCAAGCTCAAATCTGTCACAACTCCCGCAATCTCTAAACTTTTCACAAACTCTTTAGTATTTAGCAGTCGATTAACAGCTGACTCAACATTCCTGATTGTGTTTAAATCAGTAGTTTGGTTGCTGATTAAGATCCATTTTGCACCAGGAGAGTCTATTCCTAATTCTCGAAATGTGGGAATATGTGGTGCTGTTGGATTTCTTTTAACACTGTTAACAGCAACTATGTCAACTTTGCCGTCACGTTCAAATCCTTCCACATTGGCGAATTGGCTCCACATGGCATCCATATGCCCACCTATGACCATGGGAATAGCTTCATTAATGCCTTTGAAAAATATGTCTGTCCTCGGAAAGGCAATGTAGTTGTTGAAATTCCAACTGTAGAAATGGTGAGCACCCCCAAATCCATTAGCACCTATACTAATAGGATTGCCACGATAGGTTCGCCAATAGTTTATATCCTTTAGGGGACTGCCTTTTTTAACCACTAGGGCAATGCCACTTGACCCGCCTAGTTGCGACAGGTACTTGAAATCTTCTATGTCAACACGATCATCTAAGGCCATAACATTGGCCAAGGCAATGGCATCTATAACTGTGATCAGCACTTCGTCTGTTTTGTTCTGTGCTATGTAGCGTAGGCCTATTGCCCCACCTGCACCTGGCCTTGTTTCTATATTGACTGTTTGTCCTAGTTCTTTTTCTAGTGCTGAATGTAGAACTCTGTTGGTAGTGTCAACAACACCACCTGGAGTAAATGGTACAACAATTTTAATGGGTTTCTGTGCTTGTGCTGATAATGCTACTAATAATAACAACAAGGCAATTATTTTATTAAACATATAGTCTCTTCATATTTTCCGTTAGGTGATGGGATTGATCCGTCAAATACAGTAATGCGAACCTGTCCTGGAAAGCCCATGGCATTACCTAATAATTCTTCCATTGCTGCCTTTTGTTCTTCTGCTACTGGCTCGGCTGTGACCATCTTGTATTCTATATCATCAATAGCATGTTGAACAATTTGCCACTGTAGAAGTTTAACAAATTTTGACATTTTGTATTGATGTGCCTGCGGCCAAAATCTAGTGCCGTCTGCTCGTTGAAATAAACCACGATCTCTGCCCATGATGCGTTTTAGTGTGAGTCCATGTCGTCCACAAGTGCAAACTGGTCCTACTTCAGCATGATCGCCAATGTCGTAGCGTATCATGGGTGCCGCAGAGTTAAACAAGTCTGTGACCACTACACGACCTATTTCACCTACAGGGGTAAGAGAACCGTCATCATTAATTACTTCTACAATAAGATTCTCGTGCATGATATGAAACAAGCCGCTGGCAGGGCATTGTATAGCAATAGATCCAACTTCGCTACAACTGTAGTTGTCCTCAATTTCTAATCCTGCGACAGCACGTAGCCGTTCCCGCAGATCGTCGTGAACAGTTTCTCCAACATTTTTAATGTGTTCAAGTTCAGGAAGGCTAAATCCTTTGCGTTCCCATTCGGAAACAAAGCCGGTCAATACCCCTGCGTGAACAATTATTATGTTAGGTTGAAACTTTTCCAAGTATTCTAACTGTTTCGTAATGCCAGTGACAACAGGAATAGCAATAGCAGGCCCACTTCCGTAGAGCATGGGAACAGGACCTCCCCAGGAGTCGGCTTCTAAGTAGTCGTTGAATCCTGCACGTATGCTGGCTAGCTTACCCGAGTAGTCTCTGCCATACCACTGGTGATCTCTAATCACATGAGCATGCCAGTATAAGGTAGTTAGGCGCCCCTTGGGTAGTTTAACAGGTTGTCCGGTTGATCCACTGGTCTGTGCTTCACCTAGGGGTAGATGACCTTGTGGAATTGATTTGGCAGCAAAGTTGCCACCTGCGGCCTGTATCTCTCGTTTGCCAAACGGTTTTAATCTTTTTAGACCCGCTAATGTAAGCACACTATTGGGTGTTAAACCCTGTGCGGCTAATCTCATGCTGAAATGACTGCTGTTCTTAGCATGGTGTTTGATCAAGGGAACAAGACTCTGTTCCTGCAATGCCTGTAGTTGTTCTACAGTCCACCACTGCGTCTTTTCTAACTGTGCAATTAACTGTTCTAATTCTGTCATTTGGTAAATGTTAAAATAGGGCAAGTATCGGCAATGTCGTATGTGCCTGATTCAACGTATCTAGAACCCGCAGGTGCTAGGTCTAAGATTTCTTGTCTAGTAGGGAACCATGTGGTAGCTTCACTAGCACGATATGGTTCCATTGTTGACATTTGTTCAGCTGTCCATTTAAGTATAGTTCTGTCGGGGAACATTTGATCAAACAATTCAGCAATCAATCGAACTGGAACTACTGGTCCGTGTTCTGCTACTAGATACATTGGAATCAATCTTCTATAAGCTGAAAAGTTTACAGTAGGATGTTTAGCTTCTGCGTGTAGGCGTTCCATTGTAATCGGTGTGTCTGGACGAGTAAACATACGGCAAGCAAATACTCCACCTGGCCGTAATAATCTTTTAGCCTTGTTCAACATGAACTCGACATCTTTAATGTCTAGCATGTTGATACTGCCATCACCAATGATGCCATCGTAGTAGTTTTCTGGCAGTTCTACAGTTAGCCAATTGTCATTGATTGCACGTTTAGTTTCTGTATTTCCAGGCCAAACGTTCTCGATCATAGCAGGTTCGCGATCAACTGCTGTGACATAGGTATAAGCATCGGCAATCTGGGGAGTCACACCCATGAGTATGATGTTGGCAGATAGCGGAACTAGACTGGCAAAGCAGTCTACGATTTCTTGATTTGGTTGTAGTGGAGGACCATTACGTCCCCAAGTGCGGCTACGTTCAGCCCAGTGTGTAGTTGTCATGGCAGTATTTAACTGCTATGTTTATCCGCCTTAGGGATTTGTGACTGCGGTTATGATCCAGAAGTCATCACTCATTGAAGTATTTTGGATAACCTGATAAGGCATGTAGAAGTAGCCATGATCGCCCCAACCTGTGCCCCATGAGTTGCGACAGATAAAGCGTCCACCGTTTAGGTTATCATTGTAGCCCACAATGGCCACAGCATGTCCACCTAGTAGTTGTTCAGTGTTGACATTTGGATAGGGCATCATACCAGTGTTGTTGTTAACAGGATACTCAAAACTTTCGTATACATCAAATCCAACAACCACAGGATAACCTTGACTCAGTGCTGTTTTAACTGCGGCAAAGTTAGCACACTTCTGATAGGCAGTGGCTTTTCTTTTCAGTGCGTCAGTGTAGGCAGCATTGGTAGGTTTGGTTCTAAAGCGTGAAATAAGGTATGGCCATAGACTTTCTAATGGGGCACCTTTTTTGTTAACTACTTTGATACCATCACGTATGTAAGCACCACTGTCTTGATTCACTGTGCCTTCTAGTAGGCGTTCTTCGTAGTATATAAACAAACGACTGACATCCAAGTTCTTGCCACGCTTGCGATCCATTAGTT
>Ga0209084_1001451_pt1 | contig 19845 bp, 19 predicted proteins | sample C_130820_MF_Meta_FD_187309 | JGI IMG/M metagenome (GOLD analysis project Ga0209084, IMG submission 187309) | Freshwater microbial communities from Lake Croche, Canada to study carbon cycling - C_130820_MF_MetaG (SPAdes) (version 2) | ecosystem: Environmental > Aquatic > Freshwater > Lake...
TATTTTTCCATTTCTTAAAAACCTAGCATAAGGTTTTAAACAATTTGTACAAGACATGTATATAAATTTATTATTTTCTTTTTCTAGCTTTTCCCATTGCTTTGAATGTTTTGATGTTTCTGAAGATACTCTAGTAATCTTTTTGCAGTGTTTACATTATCATCAATTTGTCCAAGAAATCTATTACAATTTCCACATAACAAACCTCTAACTTTTCCTGTCTTGTGACAGTGATCAACTGCTAATGATCTATCTAATTTATCTTCATGTTTGTGACAAATGTAACATCTGTAGTTTTGTTCAGATAACATTTGATCGTATTCCTCAGAAGTAATACCATATTTCTTTTTAAGAATGCGTGCTCTCTGTTTATCTAAATCATACTTACTCCTTGTTCTTGTTGCACAACATTCTTTACAATACCAACTATTTTTAGGTCTATCTGAAATATCTTTCCAGGTATTACAATCTGTACATAAAAAATTACCATCATTGATTAGATCATAAATCTTAGCCTCACTTTCAAGTAATTCTTCAATCGATATACCTTTTCTTTTTGCTCTTCTAGTTAACTCATATGGATGTTGACTTCTCATAGAGCCCTTTTTAACCATACACATTACTTACCTTTACGTTTTGCTGCCATGCGTTTAAATGTCTGAGCCAATGCTTTCCTTTTGGGAGTACATGTTTTTTTAGTCATAGGACTACAAAAACCTTTATGGGCGGGATTCACAGCTTTCTGTATCCAATTTTTATCTTTTGCCATAACTATTTCTTTTTAGCTTTTACACTTGTTTTAGCTTTAGATAATGTTCTTTTTTGAACAGTGGTAAAAGCTCCTTTTGGATCTACCATAGGAGCTTTAACAGTTTTAGAGGCTACACCTCCTGCTTGATATTTTTTCATTATAAGTCTGTTTGTGGTTCTTCAACCAATTCTGTAACTGTACCTTCTTCTACAGCTTTAGCCAACACTGATTCAATTGTATTAGCTGCTTGAGCTGCTGTTAAAATTCTTGCTGCTTCTGGTGTAGAAACAATTGCTCTTAATGAATTAAGAATAAGTCCAAATTCTCCCCCTGAAATAGTGAATTGAGTTTCTGGAGTCCATTGATACTTTTTACTTGGATCGTAAGTCATTTTTATATAATTTGTTTAAGTTGCAAATATAATAATTTATATTTACAAACAAAATTAAATTTCTATTTCAAACTGTAATGTGCCAGTTGTTTTAATAGATTTGCTTATGTTTAATCTAATCTGTAGTATATTATGAAATTTTAACACTTCTTCTAATAACAAAGGAGTATATTGTGGAGTGGAACATGATATTCTAAAGATGTAAGCTTTAGGATTTTTTGTCACTTCTGCAATAGCAAATTCATCTACAGAATCTACAAGTCCTTTAAAATGTTGAAAATATGCAATTTCATTATCTTGCATTATCTCAGGAAAGAATTTTTTTATTAATTCCATTAAACTAATGTTAATCTATAAAGGCACTGACTTGCTTCTCCTGATAAACTTTGTGCAACATTTTCTATATCAGGCATATTATTAGACTCTCCAAATTCTTCTAACTGTTTAGCAAATGTTTTTAAATCATTTACTATTTGTGTAGATAAGCCTGGAGCCCAATCTTTAATTTGTTCTACTGGCATAGCTTTGGTTCTTACACCAGAGTATCCCATTATTTTCTCCACTATCTCATCCTTAAGCTCAAATACCTTTTCATATAATTTACCAAGAGCTTTGTGCTCAGCAAATGATTTTGTTTGCCAATGAAGCTCATGTAATTGTAATTCAAAATAATTAAGCTTTGCTTTGATTTTGTCCAAAGATAGAACAGAAGAAGTAAGCATTTCTTGTGGAAATATTGATTTCATATTTTATTATTAAGCTCCTACAACAGTGAAAGATAATGTTCCAACAGGGCATAATGCTGTCTTTTGTTCTCCAGACATCACTAATTGAATAATGTTTCCACTAGGATTTGAAAATGTTCCTAGTACATTAAATGCATTATTTAATATAGTAACTAATGATGCAACAGTAGTAGAAGTACCTAAACTTAACAAACTGTTAATTTGTGTACCATTACAGAAAAGTATTAATGTCACATTAGACAATCTTGCATCAGCAACAGTATAACTTAAAGTGACACTGTTACAACATTCATAAGCAGGAACTTCTTTCCAGGTTCCTATTGCTGGTTTTTTCTTTCTTAAAATTAGGCTACCAGGAATTATTCTTCCTTGTCCATCAAAACGGACATACCCTTTTAAAGGTCTAGCATTTGTACTCATAATTTAATAATTTAAATTGTATTTTTGTTTAAGATTTAATAATTGTTGAGTGTAATAATGAGTGCAATATTTTTTACTTTCTTCACTATTAATCACTGTTTGTAAATGTTCATCTGTAAAAGGATCTCTACCTTGATGATAATTTCCTTTATAAAAAGCAGGATAGCCATTAGCTGTATTACTCACTATTCCTGCATTATGAAATATACTCACTTCATCTAATTTAGATATTGGATCTGTAGCCCAAGCAAAGTCAAGTTCTGGTATTACTTTAGTAGTTTGTTTGTCATACCATAGGTTGTATAAAACTGCCCACATGTCTGAGCACCAACTTTGAAACCCTGAACTTTCATCTTTAAAAAATTCTCTATTTATTCCTAATAAAAAAGTTCTAATATTCAAACAATCTATAAGAACTTTTTCCCAAAATTTATAATCAATATTTTTTAATAAATATTGTGCTCCTCCTGAGTGTAAATTATTTTCTTCTGCTATTTTTCTTGTTATTCCTGCTAATATGCAAGTTTGTGCAAGAATGTCTTCTTGTTTATATTCTTCTAATTTATGAGAAAGAACATCTTTTATTTTACTATCAAAATAACTAGCATTTATATAGCTGTTAGTATCTGATAAATAATTTACATCATCATTTATAAATTCATTAATATTAAAGTTCTTTGTAAATACAACATCACTATCACAATAAAATATTGCTTTAGATGTCATTTCAGGATGTTCCTTAAAATATTTAGCTGCTGTCCAAGGTCTTAATATAGGAATATATAAAGAAAGTTTAGGCGAAATTTCATTAGTTTCATCTCTGTAAAAAACAAATTCTGCTTCTGGGTATAAATCTATTATCTGCTGCCATTTAGGATTTTGTTCTCTAAAATAAGGAACAAATAATAAAATTATCGCTTTATCACTCTGTCTTATTTGTTTAAGACTTTCTAACCAAGCATGTACTTGCCATGTATAATAACTATCATCAGGGCAAATAGTAAGAAATTTTAATTCTCTCATATGTAACTATTGGTTTTATTTAAAATTTAAGGAGCTACAGTGGTTGTAGTAGTGGTAGTGCTCAAAGAAGCTGTCACTTGTATAAGTCTTTCTAATTGTTTAGAGATATTCCACAGTAAATTTGCCTCTGCTGACTGTCCTATTTGTTTTGAAGGTATTGACATAATAATATTTTTACAAAATTATATTTTTATAATATAATAACTTTACTTATTATAATAAACTTAATTAGATATTTACATATTGAGTTCCAGGAATAAAATCTTTTTTATCATATTTAGATTTTAAATCTCTCCAAGACATTCCAAAGTTTTTTTCTAAGTGAGGAAAATCTTTTGAAGATTTCCAATCTCCACCCCATTGATAATTATGTGATTTAAAAAAATCTGTTACTTTTTTGTGATTTGGTCCCACTAACCAACTTTTAATATCATCGTATTTATATGTGTTGTCTGGTTGTTGAAATAGAAAACAAAAATCAATTGCTAAACCATAGTTATGATAACTACTTCCTCCTTTAGCATTAGTAACAATATTTCCTGATTTAGTTCTTCCTTGAGCATACAAAGCATCTTGTTCTTCTATAGTTCTTAATCCTTGCACAACTCTTATTGCTAAATTATTATCAATGATTGTTTCAGCTTCATTTAATAGATTTAGCACTTCATCTTTAATTTTAGGATGAAGATGTGATACTCTTTCTTCTGATATTTTATCTTTCATTGTTAATTTTTTTAATTTCAGCTAATATTTGAGCATGTTCTTTTATAGATTGTCTATCTAATTCTATGTCTTCTTTTATAGAGTTAAGAAGAATGACAACATTTTGTAAAATCTCATTAGAGCTTTCATCCACTTTAAGATCTTTGATAAGTTCTTCTCTGTCTTTAGTAGCTTGTCTATTAGAACTCATTAATATCATTGGTGTAGCATAAGCTGCTTGAGATGAGAGTAATAAATTCATTAAGATAAAAGGATATGGATCAAAATTTACAATATTCTGTACATTGATAAACATCCATACAATTAAAATAACTGTTTGGATAATAATAAACTCCCAGCTTCCTACAAAAGAAGCCACTTTATCAGCTAAGTTTATTCCATACTCTTTCCAGTTTATCATAGTATTAAAGTTTTATTTTCCAGAAAGTAGATAAACCATAATTAACTATTCCATTAGGAGAAATACCAGCCTGTATACAAAATTCTTGGTCTTTCTTATTTTTTAATAACAAAGAAGTTGTAAATTGATTAAGCTCTTGTTTATTGCCCTGTATTCCTATTCCCCAGAACACTTGTGTTTTAGGAGTAGGAATTATTGTAATAGTTTCTTTTATAATTGGATATTTAAATTTATAGTTAATCTGTCTAGCTCTAACTAAATTATTACTAACAGTATCAGTAATTTTTATATATCCTATAGAATCTATTCTAAGAGAGTCTTTTTGGATATTAGTTGCTAAAAACTTACCAACTAATGCTTGATATTGTAATACTAGTTTATTATAATTAGTGTCTGGAATATACTCTTTAGTGTAATGATCTACAGGGAAAGGTATAGATTGAACAATTTGAGGTTTACTGTTAATTGTAGAATCTTTTTTAATCCACACAGTGTCTCTAACAGTTGTAATAATAGGAGCTATAGTTTTACCTCCTCCACATTTTTGTAGAAAAAGAATAACTATTAATACAATTATTACTAAATCTGTAATTCTAATCTGTTGGTTCATCTGTAAAAAAGTTTGATGCAAATTTAGCTATACCTGCAATTATCATTACTGCTGTAGCTAATTTAGCATGATCATTAAATGCTGCAAATGTAGAAACAGTAACTGCTCCTGCTAATATACTATCTGCTATTTTTCTTATTTTTTTAGGGGTTGGAGCCCAATAAGAGGTAGGTGTTAAATTAAATTTCATATTATGCTTTTATTTGTTGTTGAAATTCTTTAAATAGTTTAGCTACTTCTGGTTTATCTTCTTCTAAATGGAGAATAGCCATTCTTGTCATTGAATCCCAATAAGCCATCATTTTAGCTATTTTTTCATTTGCTTTACTAAGTTCATCTTTTGCTTCTGATAATTCTGATAAAACATGTTCAAACTTTTCTTCATATTCTTTAAATACAGTAGATCTATATTCTTTTTCTGCTGCCTGTAGTTGAAGCTTTTTAAGCTCTACTTTTTCTTTAGAATTATTTAATTGAGAAAGATAGTCCCATATTCTAGGGGTAATAAATCCCCCTATTGCTCCAAGCAATGCTGTAAGTAGTGGTGATGTCATATTTTAGTTGTTAAATTCTTTTAAAAATTCTTCAATAGCTTGCTCTCTTTGTCTATCAACTTCAAACCCTGTCATTGAATTGTTACTTATAACAGTAATATCTTTTGAAAATTGAGGTATTTTGTTATCATCAGATTGTAAAGCAATTGTTATAACAGTAAAATAATTTCCTTGTTCATCTGTTTCAGATTCTTTACCATAGTCAGTGTTTACTCTTATAAATCTCATATTTAAATATTTTATTATTGTACTAAAAGCCAATCAAAAGCAACTGTACCTGTTAGTCCTGTTAAAAAAGTAACTGTAAATGTTGTTGTTGTTTTAGTTGTTACATATAAAACTGCTGCTGTTAAAGCATTAGTTGGAGTAATTAGAACTTGATAAGTTGAATTAGGTTGTGTACCTCCAAAAGTAACAGTGAAAGCTGTTGTAGCAGTTCCAGTTGCTGTATAACTACCGCTATACCCTTTTAATTTATTTTGTCTAGTTCCATTAGCTGTACAATAAAAATTATTTCCATCAAATTCAATAGCTCCATTTTCAACAACAGTTAAATTTGTACCACTTGTAAATTTTAAAGGAGCTGTATTTGCAGTAGCAGTACCAGCTTTAATATGTACTAATGCAGTAACAGTAGTTAATCCAAAACCTGTTTTACCTGATGTTGTATTGAATAAGCAATTACCTGCTGTATTTTCAAATGCTATGTGAGATGTAGATATTACAGCAGATGGATTTGTCGGTGCATAATAAAAGCCCCTTACATATCCACCATTTCCAAAACCTTGTGGACACTGGCTAATGGTTGCCACTGTGTAAGTAAATCCACTCCCTGTTCCGCCTATATTTGTGTTAGCTGTTGTTAATACATTTCCTACCACATAATTCCATCCTGTCGTTGTTATTGTAACTGTTGTCACAGTGCCACCGCTAACTACAACGGTTGCTTTAAAATTGCTTCCTGCTCCTCCTGTAAATGAAACACCTGCATATGTCCCATTGGTATAACCACTGCCCCCAGCAATTGTTCCCGAATATACTCCACTTCCTGTAAAATTTGGAGCAAATGTGTATCCCCAAATATCAAGTCCTATGTTACCAATTGAAGTAAAAACAGGAGTAGATATTACACTATTATATTTGGTTAAAGAACCATATCCGTTCACTGTTGGACTTATATCAAGCATTGACTGATAGAACGATATTCCAGAGCTATAGAAATTCGTTCCTGTGTTACTATAAACTGGTTTAATATCTTGTATGCTACTTAAAGAACCAGCAGACACAGTTGAATTAATAGTTGGGTTTAAAGCCAACATTTTATACGATGTATTATTTGTAGAGTTGCTATCAGTAATTGTAGGAATTGTATTAATATATGGAGTTCCTAACCAAGTGCTTGTTGAAGTTGAGCTTGTGGCTGTAAATGCTGATGAACCTTGCAGTAACAAAGGATTTTGAAACCTTGCTGCATAACGACTATAAAAATAATTACCTCCAGCAGTTGTTCCAAATGTTGCCCCAAAGTCAGCACCAACAGCATTTTGGTTATAACCATCACACAACATACTTGGTGAAAACGAAGACCCTATAAGTAGATCCAAATTTCCTGTTGAGTTATTTCTTGATGTTAATGTTCCGTTAAATCCTGTTCCAAAGAAATTATTGCCTGTTGCAGTTTGTGTAGGATTAAATGTGTGAACACCTGTCCAAGTTGGTGAAATAGTTACACTTAATGCTGGGGCAGCATCAGCTCTCATAAAATTTGTAGAAGAACCATTTATAGCAGTTAATCCTATTGAAGCACTTGGGTTTGATCCTATTGCTGTTGAATAAGTATTTGTATCAAGAGCAAAAGTACCTGCTGCTGTCATCTTAACAAAAGGAGTTCCACTACTCCAAGTAGGATAACTTGCTGTAGCAAATGTACCTAATCCTAAAGATGTTCTACCTGTTGCAGCTACTAAACCTGTAGCTCCTCCATCCCATTTAAGTCTATCTGTATATGCTGTATTAAATGTACTCCAATCAGTACTACTTAATTTACCTGTATTACTTGCTGATGCTGTAGGAAGATTAAAGGTGTGTGTTGTACCTGATGAACTAATTGCAAAATCAGTTCCTGTTGTTCCTGTAGTTAATGTTTGTACTGCTCCTGTTAAAGAATTTATAGCTGTTAATCCTGTACCAGCCATAATACCACTTTGTTGTGTTATAGTAAGTATGGTAGATTGTATAGCAGGATGAGGATATGGACTTGTTTGAACAACTTCAGAATATATAGACATATTAGCATCAGGACTTGCCCAATATAATTCTATAATATCTCCTCCTACTAATTGTATGACATAATTCCATGCTGCCATCATATATGCTGGTGAATTACCTTGTAAAGATAAATTACCTGCACTATATGGAACATCAGTTCCATTTTTTCTTAACCAAAAGTTTGCAATATCAACACCTGCATCACTCTTATCTAATTGAGAAGAAAACTGTATATTATAAATACCTGTATTAGCACATACAATCTGAGAAGTCATTGTTCCTGTATATGTAGCAGATGTCCTAAGTTGAGAAACTGAAACTACATAAGTACCTATTCCACCTGTACCACTTGTAAATGCAGATATAAAAGTTCCTGCTGTTATACTACCACCTGTTAATACCATTCCTACTTTTAATGTTCCTGATGTAACACCTGTAACAGTTAATATAGTACCTGCTCCTGCTCCCCCATTATTTATAGTTCCTGTAAAAACAGCAGTTTCTGTTTGTAAAGAAAATCCATTAGCTAAATCTGTAGTATCAAATTTAACTGCTCTTGGTGTGTCTGCAGTTGGATTAGTTTGTGTTGTACTATCTGATATTGCTAAGTAATATCCTGTAGGTGTAGCAGCAGTGTTTGTTCCCCATTTAAGTCCTGTAGTTGTAGTACTATCTGCTATAAGAATTTGTGTATCAAGTCCTACAGGAAGTCTTGTATCTATTGTACTTCTAACAAATATATCTCCTTTTGTAGTAAGAGGAGATGTAGCTGTATTGGTTAGTATACCTGCACTTAAACTTAATCCTGTACCAATAGATATTTCTTCCATTACACCTGTCCCTGCTGTACTTCTACCAATTAACTTATTAGTAGCCATTGAAGTGGAAATAACAGGAGTATTACCACCACTAGATGTAATAGGGCTTGTAGCTGTAACAGCAGTGACAGCTGTAGTTAAATATGTAGGAGTAAAATATTCTAAAGCTGTTGCTCCAGAGTTTACTCTAATAAGTTGATTAGCAGTACCTAAAGTAGTTAGATTTGTTCCTCCTTTAGAAATACCTAATGTTCCTCCAATATTATTTAAAGATAGATTAGCTTCATTAACATCAATACTAAATGCTTGTAAAGCTGCTCCAGTTGGTGTTCCTGCTAATGTAATTTTAGTAGAAGCTGCTGTAACATTTGAAGGAGTTACTGTAGGAATAGTAGGAAATGTAGCTAAAGAAAAGTCTCCTCTAAAATATTGAGCTGTTGTTCCTGTAGTAATAGCATTTTGCTTACTATTAAATGTAATCCAATCTGTAGAAGATAAATAACCTGCCTGTGATGCACTAGCTTGTTGAATAGTTATATTAGGAGTGTTTCCTCCTGAGGAAGTTAAAGGAGTAGATGCTGTTACAGCAGTTACTGTTCCTTGGTTTACAATATTAGCCCAGTTGTAAGAAGTTCCATCTATACTAAGTGTATCAATATCAATCTGTAGATTATTAGATGCATTAACATTATCTACAAGTCTAATAGTAGGAAAAGCATTATCATTTAAATATAATGTTCTACCATTTGTAAAATTTGTAGATTGTATATTTGCATATCCAGTTCCTCCATAATTAGAAATACCATTACCAGCATTTACCACTTGCTGCAAAGTAGGAGTTGCACCAGAAACAGGTTCCCAACTAGCAACAATTCCATCTGTAAATAAATATTTACCAGCATTTCCTGTTTGAGAAGGAAGGGTTCCTGCTATTGTCCAGCTTCTATCATTTGTAAGACTTTGTGTTACACCGTTAATAGTGATAGTTCTACTATTTGGTACAGGTGTATACCCATATATACCATCTAAATCTAGATTATCTAACAATGCTGCTGATGTAATCAATCCTTTATCATTAACAGCAAATTTTAATGGAGTGTTAGTTCCAAATACATTGGAATTTGTATTAGACAGAGTGGTTAAAATATTAGTACCTGTATATCCTGAGCCATTTATATCTCCGTATAATGTAATATATTGAGAAGGATAATTAATACTTGATGTAGTTACATTTGTCACTCTTCCTTTACTGTCTACAGTAATTACAGGAACTTGTGAATTAGAACCATAAGTGTTAGGGGTAACACCTGTATTTGCTAAAACAAATGTAGCATTTCCAGGACCTGTAGCTGTTCCATCTCCTGTTAAACCAGTTAAATAATTTCCTGTAGGTTGATAAGATGTACCATCTAATGTACCATCTCCTTTGACAAATTGAGAAGAAGTTCCTCCTGTAGTAATAAATTTAGCTGATTCTAATGTTTCTGTTATAATAAAAGAGTGCCCATTATTATTAATTGTGGTAGGCTGTACTAAATTTCCTCCTAATTGAACATAATCTCCTGGAGCAGATTGAAATATACCATTATTAAAAATATATCCAAGTCCTGCATCATGAAATTTAGCATCTATTTTTTGTAAAGCCGTTTGTAAATTATCATTTGTAACTATACCTGTATATATTAAATTTTCACCTGCATAAAATACACAGGTGGAATTTAATATTATTGGGCATGGTTCAGCAGAACATCTTATATCCATTAATGGAATTTTAAATAATTAAACAAAAGGATAAAGAAAAATCCTCCTAAAAAATAAAGCCATTCTAAATGTCTTTTAACAAACATTCCTTCAAACCCTGCGTTGCTTAGATAAAAAAGAGACTTTTCTCTAAAAAAATTTAATGCAATAGGAAATATTGCTGCTCGATAACATAAGTATAAAGCTCCAATATAAAAATTTATATAAATTCCAATAAACAAAGCTATGGAAAAAGCTAAATTTCCACCCCATTTATGCCATTTTCTATTATTAATTACATCATTAGGAGAGGCTCCTTGGATAATAAAATAATTATATCTAGCATCTATAATGGCTATTAAAAAAAATAATATATTATACATTATAAATAAACTGTTATTTCTAAAAGTGTGTTAGTTAATAAACCATTTGTAGGTGTACCAGATATATTAAAAGTTTGTAACGATACAATGGATGTGGATAAAACAGATGTCCCCATAAATATTACAGGGGTTGTATAAGTACCTTCAAATAACTTAGATGTTGTTTTCCCTCCAATAAACTCACTTCCTACAGAAGTGATTCTGTAATCACCTGCCCCTAAATAAGAAAAGTTTAAAGCACTTGTAAAATCTGAATGTATAAGTGTTACTACAAAAGGAGCTGTTGTGGATGTTTGTGTTATAAGAGCAATATACCTTTTTACTTGTGTTTTATTATTAACATAAGTTTTTACTGCTTTTTCACTTGGATAAAGTGTATCTGAATTTGCAGCAAATGTACCATCAATTGTTTTATTTTCTACATATTGAACATTTACTGTACCACCAAATGGTGTTGCATCAGGTAGTATAATATTACTATCATCACCTGCAAATTCATCATATTCAATTATAGCAACATTTCCATTACTTAAATTTGCTATTTCAAAAGTACCTCTATTAAAAGTTTTTGTAGCAGTGTTTACTTGTTGTACATTTGTTTTCATTACAAGTGTATTGGCAGCATTTTCAGGTGTAAAGCCTATATTTGACACTGCTGCTCCACTTGCAAGTTTAGCTGCTGTTACATTACCATTTAGTATTTTAATAGTTGTTATTGCATCATCTTGCAATTTAGCAGTTGTTACTTCATCATCTGCTATTTGGTCTTGTGTAATTGCTCCATCTGCTATTTTAGATGTAGTAATAGCTTCTAGAGCAATAGTTGGATTAGGATATGTGCCTGTTAAATCACCTCCTGCTGCACCATTTGGGGGTAATGATGTTGGTAAAGTCTCTACATATTGTACATGAGCTGTTCCATCAATAGCAGGAAAAATAGCTGTTCCTGATGTATTAGCATCATTTTCATAATTTAAAATAACATTTTGAGAATTTGTAGGCTCTGCTATTATTAATGTATTGGCTGCAAAAGTTTTTGCTGCTGACACTTCTTGGTTTCTATTAAGATACATTACATTATTAAAAGAAGTGTTAATACTTCCTAAAGCCACTTGTAAACTATCTAATGGAGACACATTTATGTTAGAAAGATAACTACCATTATATAATATACACAATGCATTTGTGTATGTTGCACATGTTGGGCAAATTGCTGCTGTTCTCATAATACAAAATTAGTTGTTTTTAATATATTTACAATAAATAGAAATAAATTTTCAAAGGTAATATAGCAATCTACCTAATTCCGTAATTAGATTGCATTTTTATACCAAGATCTTTAGCTAAAGTAGGATACCACATTGGTAAATATCCCAGTATTTGATTAGTAAAAGGAAAACTTCTCATAGCATATTTAATTACAAAATTCTTTTTTTCTTCTTTTTCATTACCTGAAAGAATATAATAATTCTCTTTTAAGAAATTTTTAAAGGTTTTTTTAAAGTTTTCCAATAAAGCTATTGAAGGAAATAATCCTGTAGAAAACATAGAAGAGAAAGATGTAGGGTCATAAAAATAACTAATCTCATCTCTTAATTTATCTGCTGCTTTCATTAAGAATTTATATTGATTTCTTACAGCAGCATCTTCATCTTTATCGGGAGCAGCAGCCTTTAAAGCTAATCCCAAAGAAAGTAAGGCTAATAAGAATATAGTATCATACATTTGATTTCTGATATTATTTCTTACTAAATCTGTAAATTGATCTGATGTAAGTTCTAATTCTTTACCTGTGTTTTTTTCATAGTCAGCTTTTTTCTTTTCATATAATTCTCTAATATATGTAATACCTTTATCTGTTCCTTTTAAAGAAGATATTAAGTTATTAATACTTCCTAAAGTGTCATCAGATAAATATTTGAATATAGTTCTCATTCTACCCCACTCATAGGCATCTGATTTTGAGTTATATTTAATATTACCAAATCTTACATCCATTAATCTCGGAATCCAATTCTTAAATATCATAAAAGATTTTCCAATAACAGTGAGATTAATATTTCTAATATCTTCTGGAGTTGCTTGTCCCAAAGCATCTGCTGTTAATGATTGCACTTTTCTTCTTAAATCTAATACACTCTCAGATTTTCTATCTATCCCAGGAATTACTAACTTATCATCTTCTATTTTAGAAACAGCTAATACTCCTTTTTCTTTTATCAACTCTTTAACATCTTCTTCAAACTGTACATCAAGTTTATCTCTATTCTCTTTAGACAAAGAATATTTATTATTATATTTTTCTGAGTTTCTTAAATACTCTCTAGCATTTACTATTTTATTATCCACCACTATTGAGTTCTTTAAAAAACTCATGAAGTTAACTGTTTGAACATTTAAATCAGCTTTTCTCATCATTATCATAAGAAAATCTTGAATGTTTTCTTGAGACAAATGTTTCAAAGAAAGCTTTTTAGCTATCTCTCTATTATAGTTTTCTGTTAATGGAAGAAAATATTCTAATGCTCCAATAAACTTTTTTCTAGTTTCATTATTAGAAAGCTTGTTTGTAAACAATTCTAATTCTGAAGAAATATAATCTGATTTAGTAAACCACTTGCCAGCATTAATTAATGATTGAGCATGTCCACCAAAAAAGTTAGAAGAAGCTGATAGTGGATTAAGACCCAATGTATTTAATTGGAATTGAGTGTTAAAAGAATCTATCACTTTATTTACAGAAATTTGTCTATCAGATAGATTTTCTGGAAATATCTTCATTCCTAATTTTTCATTAAAGGTTTCTCCCCAATTACCTAATTTACCTAATAATTGATCAAACACTTCACTCTGAATAAATCTTTGTCCATATATAATAGCCTTTATAGAATCTTCTAATAATTTAGCATTATCTGAATTATCATTAGAAAGTTGTAATTCTCCATTTTTGTATTCTGTTCTACCAAATATAGAAGTTCTAATGGCTTGTTTATTTTTTTCCACTCTTGAAATAGCCTCCATAGTGCTTTCTATCTGGGAAACATATTTATATTTCAAAGCCATTTCATTGTATAGAGACATAGTTTTAAATAAATCTTCACTAGTTTCTCCATCAATCTCAGAAACAAAATACTTAGGAATACTATCTATAGGCTTACCTGTTAAAGGGTCTATTTTACCATAACCAACATCTCCTGCATCTACAGAAATGCTTCTAAGAAATTGCTCTCCTAATGAGATTTTACCACCAAAGATTAATTTTTCCACTAATCCTTTTCTAACAAAAGGAAGAAATGTTCTATCTTGACCTCTACCTATATACCCTAATTCTTTATATTCAGCATTTTTCTCTCTAATGTAATCATAAAAATCTTTAGCAGGTTTATTCTCTGGCTTGTTTAATTCAATCCATTCTTTTGTTTGCCATTTATCTAAAGGAAATTTATTAATCTTATCATACAATAACCAACCAGGAGATGTTGGGGTTGAAACATTAAATAAAGCTTCAGCATTTTTCTTCTCCCTAGAAATCTCCTGATTTATTTCTTCATCAGTACCCACTCTAGTTTTGTTTTCAATTCTCTCTATTTCTTCCTCTAAGAGTTCTTTAACTTTTTGTCTATACTGTCCTTGATCAACATTATCTTTAATCCATTGATAGTCTCTATCTTCTATTTTTTGTTTTAATGTTTTATAAAACTCTGGATTATATTCATCAATTAATTCATTAGAGTTTTGTTTTTTAATAAAACTAAAATAATTCTTAATAGAAAGTCCTTTACTAGAAGCCCATTTATCATAAGACTCTTTAATAGAAAGTAGTTTTTTAGTTTCATCTAAAGCATCTTGAGCAGCGTAAGCTAAAGATTTATTAGCTTTTTTATATAATAGTTGTAAAGATTTTAATTGAATAGTGGATGTAGATCCTAACATTTTAGTAATACCTTTAACCACTTTTTCTGGTGTAAGAAACTTATTAATATTTTCAGACTTAGCTATTATGTTTTCTGAAAACTCATCTAATCTTTCTTCTAAAAGTTTCTCATATTTTCTAGCTGTGTTAGCTGTTTTAGCTAAAGCTTCTTCTAATTGCTCATCTGGATTCTCTAAAAACAATTCTGCTAAATCAAGATCAATATTAGTGTATATTTTCACCATATCTTGAGCTACAATAATTTCATTAGAGAATTCATTTATAGCTTCATCTGAAACAGCTTTAGGATTAACATCTTTCCAATCATTAAACTTCTTAATTGTTTGTTCAATTTGTTTGTTTAATAATTGAGCTTGTTTAACTATTGGAGCTAAGTTTTGTTTTATTTGCAATTGTCTAATAGCCTTGAACAATTCATTTAAAGCTTCAGCCTTAGATGCTTTTTCTGCTTCTGTTATTTTCTTTTCAGAAAGTCTTTTATATTCTCCATTAAGCTTCTCTAATAGCTTATCTATTTTTTTGTTTCCTGTAGATTCAGATTCAAGTCCTACAGGCAATAAAAAATCTTCTTTAATGTTTTGAACATTTACATCTCCTATCTTAATAGATTTTAATTGAGGAAGAACATTATTCTTAGCATTACCTTCTGTATAGATAGCCTGTATAGGAACCATTCTTGTTTGTTCAAAATCTTCGGACTTTACTCCATATGCATTTTGAAGCATAAGTTTGTATTGCTTCATTTGCTCTTGCCAAGCATTTATTTTATACCAAGGCACATCTTCAAACTTCTCTGTATTAAGGTTCATAAACTTCCAGTCATAGATGTTTATTTTACCTTCTGGACTTACAGATAAAAAGTCAATAGTACCTCCTAATCCTCCATACACTTTAGGATTGTACACCATTAGCTCAGAAAAGAATTTAGTTCCTGGAGCTTTGTTATTAATAATATCAATTCTCTCTTTAAGATTATCTCTTAACATCTCATACATATCCCTATTATTAGGATTTAATTGAGAGGTGTATTCACTATCATCTAAAGGAGTTTTTCTTACATCACCATTTTCATCTATAAATACACTGAAAGCATATTCAAAATCAGCATGTCCCTTAGTGCCATTCTCAGCTTTTAAATCATCCACTGCTGTTTGAAATTCAGATTTAGTGAGAGCTTGGTTTTTAAACTTTTGTGAATACCAATCTTTTACAAGCTCTGTCACTCTTTTGGGAACTTTGACACCATTAAAATAATACCCATCCCCGCCTACAGGTTTTTCTATTTTAGAAGCTGTATCCTTTAAAGCATTTACAATTTGTGCTTGTTTAGAGAGTTGAAAGAATGTTCCTTCTTCATTAATGTTTTCTGCTGTACCAATATTACCAGAAAGAATATTCATTGTGGCTTGGTCTACACCAGATTTAATAAACAATCCTTTCATCCAATCTATAATATTCTTCCACCAAGATTGTACTTTAGCTAGATTCTCTGGATTTTCTACAAAGCCTTCTGTTTGTTTAATAATAGTTTCAGCTAATAATTTACCTATGGCTTCTTCTTTAAGTTTTTGTATATCTGGCTTACCATCTTTAGTTATATAAATCTGACTATAATTAGCCAACACTTGTTTGTAAATATTGTAATTATTAATCTCTTTTAATAATTGTTGATAGAGCTTAGGATTAGTTTGTTTAATAATAGCCACAGCAAAGTGCATGGCTTCTTCTGGAAGAGCTTGTGCTTCTTTACCTTCTACCACTTGTATTAATTTTTGCATTAATAAAGCAGCACCATTAGCATCCACTCTTTTACCATCTACAACAATTTCTTTCATAGAGGCTACATCCACTCCTATTTGTTTAATAAATTGTTTAATTAAACTAATAGTTTTTGGAGAAGCTGTAGAACTTTCTGTTCCTTCTTTTTGAAATAAAGTTCCTTGTGTAGGAGTAGTGGGAGATACCATTGTATCAGACATTTCTTTACCTAAGTTACTTTCTTTATCTTGTATTAATAAAGTGTATCTACCTGAAGCAAGTTTTCCTAATTTAAAAGAATAATTAGGACTTTTGTTGTTAGTAGCCAGCCATTTATTAGCAGCCTCAAAGGAAAGTTCTTTTAACAACCCATTATTATTTGTAATATTATATTCTTTGTATAACTCTGGAGCTGTTTTTAGTGTATAATTTAAGTCAATATCTTTCATTGAAGGAATAACTTCTGTGTTATTTTTATCCATCCACAAAGACACTTGAGCAGCTAGTATAGTTCTATTAACTCCAGTTTTATTCATTAAGTCTATAAAGTCAGGATGACTTTGATTGGCACATTTACTCATTAGTTACAAGATTTAATTTTATTTTTTTCTTCTTCTGTTAAGTTATTCCACTCTTTTTCTGTAATTCCTAACTCTGTTATAAGTTGTCCACCAATAGTTATAGTATCTTTAAACTTTAAAACGGAGTATTCTCCTTGAATATCTAATAACACTGGTAAAGTTAAACCTGATTTTGATTGTAACAATAATTCTTTATTTTCAGCATAACCAGAATTGTTTACACTTAAAAGACGATATTTATTTCCAAATACTTCAACTATTTGTCCAATCTTGTCATTTATGTTTTTGTAATCATTATGAACATTTATTTGAGCATATTCTTCATCAGTGATTTTTTGTAAATCTTTTTCAGAAACTTCTTCTTCTTTACCTCCTTTAAAAACAACATTTACAAAGCCATCTGCAAAACTTCCTGTAATGTACCCTGTTAATCCTGTTTTTAAATCTTTTACTTTATCATTAACAATAAATAAAGATTTATTAGAAGTATCATAGTTTTCTTTTAAATCTTCTAAAGCAGCTTGATTAATTCTATCTTCATATTGACCAATTGTTTCACTATCTTGTTTTTTAATTGTATCATGTTTAATTTCATGAATTAAAGCAAAAGTGAAAAATTCTTCTAAAGAATTAAATTGATTTTCAGATAAAGGAGTTGATTTAGAACCATCTCTCTGTGTTGCAGATACAGTCCAGGCTTTCTCATTATACTTGTTTAAGAACTCTTTTTTATCAATTAATATCAAACCATTAGGATTATTAACAGCATCCTCATAAGTTATTCCCACTGGTTTTAGATATTTATCAGCTTGTGATTTAGTTAACTTATTATCTAATACAGATTTAATTTGTTTAGTAGCATTTCTCATTGCTACAGGTTTATCTTTAGTTGTTTCTATTTTTTCAACAAACATTAAAGATTTGTTTCTAAATGATTTTTGAGATATTCCTTTTTCAGTGGTAAATAATTCTTTCTTTTTACTCACAGCTTGTGTAGGCTGTTGAGAGGACAAAGGTACAACATTTTCTTGAACTTGAGAAATTCCTCCATATTCCTGTATAAGCATGCTGTCTGAAAGTTCTTGTTCTATCTTCACTGTACCATTGTTAATAGCTGAAGGTTTTGTATCCATTCTATATTCTGCTGTGTATTTACCATCTCCATACAGATTAATTTGTTTATAGATGTATTTAGTGAATTGTTCTCCTTTATAATCAGTTTCTATTTTGGTAACAGGTTCTCCTGTAGCATCTCTAACTAATTGGTATCCATAATAATCCTTAAAAGAAAAATCTCCCATTGCTGCTTTCTTTCTTAAAGCAAAGTTAGAAACACTTCTATTTGTTAGAATATCTACATTTTCTGTTGTTCCTCTTACATTAACAATTCTTGGAATTTTAATAAAATCTCCTTTAGACAAAGCATTAAATTCATCTAATGCCAATAATTGTTTTCCTGTAAACCCTAGATTCTTTCCTGGAATAAATGCTGGAGAAAAATAATTAGTATATTCATCTATAATTTCTCCTTGTTTATTAACAATTTCTCTAACAATAGGTTCTTTATCTGTACCTATTTCAGGCTTAAAATACAAGGAATCAATTGTTGGAACAATACTATCATCTGTCCAATTACTTCTCTGGAATGCTCCTTTAGAGAAAGCTTTTACATCTTCTGTATTAGATAGAGTGTTAATAATAGGAGAAACAATATTAGCATAATCAGCTAATGGAATAATGTTTTTAATTGACACCGCTGTTTGTGCTGCTCCTTGAAGAATAGATATTTTTACAATACTATTGTATAATTCTGGTTCTATGTTCTTTAATTCCTCCATCATAGAAATGTAATTATCCTCTTCAAAAGCTTCTTTTGTATTTACAGCTAATTTAATTGTTTTGGCTCCTCCAATTCTTTTAGAGCTTTCTATTTGTAAGTCTTTAAGAATTTGCATTTCTGGATGAGCTTTTTTAGCTTGTGCTAGTTGTTCTTGGATGTTTCCAGAAGCTTCTAATAAAAGACTATTAATATCATCATTAATTCCTGATTTAGTTTGTACTAAATAATCCAGGAAAGAAAGTTTAATCTTATTAGAGATTCTATCAAAATCATCATCAGGCATAAAATCCATCTCTGCATAAGGAATTAATATCTCATCTGTGATGTCTCTTAAACTTCTTTCTTCTAATTTAAGAATAGCTCCCATAGAGTTCATGCTCTTATCTAATAACTCAGACTGAGTTTTTAAGAAAGAGTTGTTTATAATCTCAGTTACATCAGAAATAATATTATTCTTAGCTTGTCTAGTTTTAATTTGTTTTCTTGTTAAAGCATCTCCACTACCAAATCTAGTAGTGTCATAATTCATGGCTTGTGTAATCTTATAATTGTATTCAGCCATCTTAGCATATTTCAAAAACTCATCAAGAATAAGATGTTGAATAGCAGCAAATTTTTCATTTTGAGCATTAGATTCTATATTAGCATCATGAAATAAAATATTATTATTAGCAAAATATTTTATATTTTTATCAAAATCTTGAATATTTATTTCACTATTTTTAACATAATCTTGAATAGTTGGAAATCTATCTTTAATATAGTTTATATTAGCTTTATTAAATAATCCTTTTTGATCTGTAGCATCTAAGTAGTCTAGGTATTCAGAGATGATAGGTTGATTTAAAAACTTAACTCCCATTTCTCCACAACCAAGTCTTTCTAAAAACATAAATGTTCCCACT
>Ga0209084_1001452_pt1 | contig 19833 bp, 18 predicted proteins | sample C_130820_MF_Meta_FD_187309 | JGI IMG/M metagenome (GOLD analysis project Ga0209084, IMG submission 187309) | Freshwater microbial communities from Lake Croche, Canada to study carbon cycling - C_130820_MF_MetaG (SPAdes) (version 2) | ecosystem: Environmental > Aquatic > Freshwater > Lake...
AAATACAAGCCCTGGCATGTCGGTCAACCGCCAATTGTTTTTCCAACTGTCCTTTGAAATCAGGAGACCCCCATGAACACCACCTTGCCTGCGCCGCAACTCGAACACGTGTGTGATTTGGCTGTCACGATTTCACAACCCGTCGAAGTGGGTCATACACCTGCCGGTTTGCGCCGCATGATTCCCATCACGGGCGGCACCGTCAGTGGCCCCAAACTGAACGGCCACGTGGTTCCGGGTGGGGCTGACTTTCAATTGATTTTGAACAACGGCACGCAAGCCCATCTGGATGCGCGTTACGTGATCGAGCTCACCGATGGCAGCCGTGTATTTGTGCAAAACACCGCCTTGCGGGTCGCTTCGCTTGAAAATTCGCAGCGCATCATGCGTGGCGAGAAGGTCAATCCCGAGGAAGTGTATTTTCGTTGCCAACCCCAGATGGAGGCCACGGCGCCGCAATGGGACTGGCTCAACGAAAGTCAATTCATAGGCACCGGACGGCGCGCCCCTGATGGGGTGTACCTGAGTTTTTACCGGGTCTTGTGAGTCACAACGTCAACGCGGCCAAGACCGCCAGTGGCGCGGTTTCAGCCCGCAACACGCGCGGACCTAAACTCACAGGCAAAAAGCCAGCGGCAAGGGCCAGGGCTTCTTCAGCGGGCGTCAGGCCCCCTTCGGGGCCGCTGAGCAGCGTGATACGGGTGTGACCTTGCACGGCCGTCTTCAAGGCCTGTGAACCCACGGCCAAAGACAAGACAAGACGCAATCCCGTTTGCAAGCTTGCAGGATGCTGGGTCAGCCATTCCGCCAAACTGCAAGCAGGGTCTATACGGGTCACCCGGTTGCGGCCACATTGCTCGCTGGCGGCCACGGCCACACCCTGCCAATGCGCCCCTTTTTTCTCGGCCCGATCGCCTTTGAGTTTGAGCACGCTGCGCTCGGCGGTGATGGGCGTCAAACTGACGGCGCCCAACTCGGTGGCTTTTTCAACCAACCAGTCCATGCGTTCATTCGCGGTGATACCAGCCAACACATGCACTGCGCAAGGGGCTTCTCGCTCCAAGGGGGTGTGTGCCCCGATAGAGACATCCACGTCCGAACGGCCCATGCGCGTCACCGTCGCGGCAAACTCGCCCCCTTCGCCATTGAACAGGGTGATGCCATCACCGGGTTGCAAGCGCAGCACCTGCACATGCCGTGCAGCCGATGGCGGCAAGCTCACTGCATCGCCTGTGTGCAAGGGCAGGGGGCAGAAAAAACGGGCCACTGTTTACATCCGCCCGTAGGCAAAACCCGATACATTTTGAATATTCTCGACTTCGTCAACCAAGCGCATTAAGGGCTTGAGCTCGCGGTAACGATTGGCGGTGGTACGGATGTAATGAATAAAGCGCGGCGCGTCAGCCAGGTATTTGGGTTTGCCGTCGCGCAAGGTCAGGCGGGCAAAAATACCGGCCACTTTGAGGTGACGCTGAAGACCCATCCATTCAACTGCACGGTAGAACGCACCAAAGTCTTCGCTCCAATCTTCGTGCTTGAGCAAGCCAACTTTGCGGGCTTTTTCCCAATAGCGGATGGTGACGTCGAGGACAAAATCTTCTTCCCAGGTCAAGAAAGCATCACGCATCAGGCTGGCCACGTCGTAGGTCACCGGGCCGTACACCGCGTCTTGAAAATCAAGCACGCCCATGCGCAAATCATCTGCGTGGGTGGGCATCATCAAATTGCGCGGCATGAAGTCGCGGTGCACATACACACTGGGCGCGGCCAGGTTGTGCTGCACGATCTGCGTAAATGCCGTGTCCAAGGTCTCACGCAGCTTAGCTTCGATCTTCAAGCCGCGGTGTTGCGTCAAATACCAGTCTGGAAACAAGCTCAACTCCCGGCCGAGCAAGGCCGCGTCATACACAGGCAACACGCCTGGTTTGGAGGCGAGTTGCCATTCAATCAAAGCGTCGACGGCTTGCAAGTACAAGGCCAAATTGGCCTGCGGATTGTCTTTGTCGATGGCCTCCATCATGGTCGTACCGCCCAGATCGGTGAGCAGCATGAAGCCCTGGGCAGCATCCCAGTCAAGCACCTGCGGCGACTTCAGGCCTGCGGCATGCATCAACTTGGCCACCTGTACGAAGGGCTGGGAGTTTTCTTTGTCTGGCGGCGCATCCATGATGATGCGGCTAACGCCCACATCCGTATCGACGCGCAAATAACGGCGAAAGCTGGCATCGGCAGAAGCGATGCGGACCGAGGCGGGTGCAAGACCTTGCGAAGCCGCAATCCGGCCCAACCATGCCCCGAAAGCGGCCTGCCTTTGGGGATCAGCCCAAGTCACATTCGCGCTGGCAGGATGGGCATCAGATCGAGGGGTGTAAAGTGTTGTCACGGGCAAAGGGTAAAAAGACTGAGAGTGCTTGCACTCATGGATAATCCATTTTACAAACCCCTGCATGCGCCTGCGGCAAATGCGATCCCTTTCTTTTTTCGCTCTTCTTTGACGTTTTGCCCCGATTGCCCCTGTTCCTTGCGGCCACACCTGCTGTCATGACCTCACATGCGTCAGGCTCGGTCATGGGATTTCGCCCTGTCTGTTGGGCCGTTTGGGGCCTTTTGTCTTGTCACGCCGGCGCGCAAAACAACCCAGCCCCTGCCCCAACCACAGAGACCACCCCTGTCTTGCGCATCAGCCCCATGTTGCAAGAAAGAATTTCCGATAAAGAACGCACCCAATCGCCGGTGTTTATTGAGGGCCAAAGCATTACAGGTCGACCTGACCTGGATTTGCTGATTGAGGGCAACGCACATTTGCGCCGATCAGGCCTGTCCGTCAAGGCCGACAGGATTGAGTACGATCAAACCCAAGACACCCTTAAAGCCCAAGGGCAAGTGCGTATTTCCCGCGAAGGCAATCGCTTTGAAGGCCCTCAACTTGAGCTTCAGGCAGATACCTTTCAAGGCCAATTTATCTCGCCAACTTTTGTGCTGAACAAGAGCGGAGGGCACGGTCAAGCTGAAAACATCGAGTTTGTCGATGCCAAACGTGCCATCATTCGCAACGCTACCTACACCACCTGTACCCGAAAACCAGGCCCCAGTTGGTTGCCAGACTGGGTACTCAAAGCCGCCAGCCTGAGCTTGGATGACGAGGAGTCCGTGGCTCAAACTGAAGGCATGCAACTGCGATTCATGGACTGGCCCCTAGTTGGGGTGCCTTCTCTGAGTTTTGCGTTGACAGCCGATCGCAAATCTGGCTTTTTGTCACCCACCATTGGCATTGACTCGGTCAGCGGCCTCGAAGTGGCCACGCCCTATTACCTCAATATTGCCCCTAACCGGGATGCCACCGTCACCGCCACGGCAAAGACCAAACGGGGCGTGGCTGTGGACACCGAGTTTCGCTACCTTGAAGACACTTACCAGGGCAAAAGCCTGATCAATTTGATGCCCAGTGACGCTTTGCGAAACCAAGCACGATGGGGGGTTTCTGCGCAACACAACGGCAGCTTTGATTCGGGGCTGAACGCTTTGGGACGGGTGGGCTTGGGACTCAACCTCAACCGTGTGAGTGACGACAATTACTGGCGCGATTTTCCGCGCTCGGGTTTGTCACTCACGCAACGTTTGATGCCTTCATCGGGTACCTTGTCATGGGCACAAGAGGACCTGTCTATGACGGCTCAGGTTCTGCGCTGGCAGACCTTGCAAGACGCAACATCGCCTATCACACCACCGTATGACCGCTTGCCTCAAATTGTGCTGCGCCATAACCGATGGGATGTGGATGGCTTCGACTACGCCACCACCGCCGACACCACGCGGTTTGAGACCAATTATTCGCGTATTCCGGGGGGCACAACCGCCGTTTTGAGGAACGGTCAGCGCAGCTATGTCAACAGCCAGGTCAGCATGCCTTTTGTCAGCCCTTGGGGCTTCATCACCCCCAAAGTCCAATTGCACGCCACCCGCTACCAACTGGACGCGCCTTTGAACGATGGCCGTACCAGTGTCAACCGTGTGTTGCCGACGTTCAGCTTGGACTCAGGCGTGGTCCTCGAGCGCGACGCCAATGTGTTTGGCAGGGCCATCCGGCAAACCTTGGAGCCCCGCGCTTTCTATCTTCGCACACCCTTTGCAAACCAATCCATGCTGCCGCTTTACGACACGGGCGCAACCGACTTCAACCTGTCTACCATTTACAGCGCCAACCCTTATGTGGGCCAAGACCGAGTTGCCGACAACAACCTCTTGACTTTGGGTGTCACCAGTCGTTATCTGGACGCCAATACCGGGGCCGAGTTGGCCAAGTTCGGCTTTGCACAGCGTCTGCGGTTTGATGACCAACGGGTCACACTGCCAAGCGAAAGCCTGGTGGCCAAAGGCTTCAGTGACATGCTCGTGGGCGCAGGGGTGCGTTGGGATGATCGTTGGTCACTCGACTCGCTGGTTCAATTCAATAACCAAACATATCGTTCTGTGCGCACGACAGTGGGGGCCCGGTACAGCCCCACGCCCTACCGCGTCTTGAACATGGCTTACCGAATGACCAGGGATCAAAGTGAGCAGATCGACGTGGGATGGCAATGGCCCCTGCGTGACTTCAGTTGGTCAAATGCTGACGAAGAAGCGCAACCCGCCGCCCCCGGTCAAGGCCTTGGCCCAGGGCGTTGGTACAGCGTGGGTCGCATGAACTTCAGCTTGAAAGAAAACCGAATGGTGGACTCCATTTTTGGTTTCGAGTTTGATGCCGGTTGTTGGCTCGGGCGCGTGGTGTTTGAGCGCCTTCAAAGTACCATTACAGCGTCAACCAGTCGATTGCTTTTTCAACTGGAATTTGTGGGCTTGGCCCGCATTGGTTCCAGCCCCCTGAAAACCTTGCGCGACAATATCCCCCGGTATCAATTTTTGCGCGAAGATATGGCGCCCCCCAGTCGGTTCCTTCAATATGAATAAATTTGTCATTTGCCTTACCCTTCAACGTGGGTTTTCAACCTTATTTACCGCACTGATCCTTTTGGTTCTGTGCATCATTGGATTGGGTAGCGTCCAGGCACAAAGTACCGCGACCAAGCCTGTGGTGACGCGATCAGGTGATTTCATTGTGGCGCTTGTGAACTCTGAACCGATTACCAACAACGATGTCCAAAAACAGCGTTTAAGCATGGAAAGCCAATGGCCTGCGGGCACGCCCAAACCGTCAGCACAAGAGTTGATCGCGCAAGCCTTAAATCAGCTGATCAATGAAAAAGTGCAGCTGCAACAAGCGCGCGAATCCGGCATTCGGATTGAGGAAGAAGCCTTGGATCTGGCCGAGGCCAATATTGCGCGTCAAAATCAAATGGACAAAGACCAGTTGCGCGCCAAATTGACCAAAGATGGTGTGAGTTTGACCACCTTTCGCACGCAACTTCGCAACCAACTGACGACAGCCCGCTTGCGTGAGCGTGAAGTTGAAACCCGCGTCCGTGTCAGTGAAAATGAAGTGGATCAGTTTTTGCGTGACCAACGCGGAACGCAGCCACCGATGGGCATCGATTTGAACCTGGCCATGATTCTCTTGCCCGTGCCTGAAGACAGTACCGAAGCCCAAATCACGGCACTGCAAGCCCGCGCTGACACGGCGGCCCGCCGAGCCCGGACAGGCGAAGACTTTGCTGCCTTGGTCAAAGAGTTCATGGATGACAAAGTACCTAATGGCGGCGCCATGGGTTTGCGCCCCTCCGAGCGTTACCCCACTTTGTTTGTAGACAACACCCAAAACATGAAGGCGGGCGAGATTGCCGGACCCTTGCGTTCCGGCGCCGGCTTTCATGTTTTGAAAGTTCTTGAAAAACGCCAGGGAGAAGCCCCACCCCTTATGGTGACGCAAACCCGAGCACGCCATATTTTGCTGCGCACCACAGCCCAACTGACACAGTCACAAGCCCAAGCCCAGCTCCTGAAAATCAAACAAAGTATCAGTTCAGGCCAGTCCACATTTGCGGCCATGGCCCGAGAATATTCGCAAGATGGCAGCGCCTCAGGGGGCGGCGACTTGGGTTGGGCCAGCCCAGGCCAGTTTGTGCCAGAGTTTGAAGAAGTGATGAACCGCTTGCGACCTGATCAAGTCTCGGACCCCTTGGTCTCCCGCTTTGGGGTGCATCTGATAGAGGTCACCGATCGACGCGACGTCCCTGTCAGCGAGCGTGAACAACGTGAGATGGCGCGCAACGTGTTGCGTGAGAAAAAACTAGACGAAGCTTTCACCACATGGCAAGAAGACCTGCGCGGTCGTGCATTCGTTGAAATGCGCGACACTCCCCAATGAAACACATTCCCCGTAAGCGTTTTGGTCAACACTTTCTTTCGGACCACAGCATCATCAACGCCATCGTAGACGCCATCAACCCGCAAACCGGGGACCCGATGGTGGAAATTGGTCCGGGTCTGGCCGCTTTGACGCAACCCTTGGTCGAGCGATTGGGCCATCTCACAGTGATCGAATTGGACCGGGATTTGGCCAGCCGTCTGCGGGCCCACCCTCAATTGACCGTGGTCGAATCTGATGTGCTGCGGGTGGACTTCACCGATCTGTCGGCCCGCGTTGCATCGCTGCCTTCTTTGCGGGCCTGCGCCACGGATACCTTCAAGTTGCGTGTGGTGGGCAATCTGCCCTACAACATCTCCACCCCGATTTTGTTTCACTTGCTCGAACATGTGCATGTGATCGAAGACCAGCACTTTATGCTGCAAAAAGAAGTCATCGACCGCATGGTCGCCAAGCCATCCACCGCCGCTTACGGCCGGCTCTCAGTCATGCTGCAGTGGCGCTATGCCATGCACAATGTACTCTTTGTACCGCCCGAGAGTTTCGAGCCACCTCCACGCGTTGACAGTGCCGTCGTGCGCATGGTGCCGCATGCAGAACCCGCATCCATCAACACCCAACTGCTTCAAGAGTTGGTGCAAGTCGCGTTCAGTCAACGCCGCAAATTGCTGCGCCATACTTTGGGCGCTTGGCTCACGCAGCGCAACTTTGCCGGTACGTTCAATGTGCAACGCCGCGCTGAAGAAGTCCCTGTCGAAGAGTTTGTCGCGCTGGCGCAAATAGCTTGAAGACCCTGCACACAGAACAAAGAGTCTACCGCTAAAGGCCCAAAAGCAAAAACCCGCTCGAGGCGGGTTTTTGCTTTTTACAATGCACTGATTTAAGCTGCCGCCAACCAGTACCCTGCGTTGAAAGGGCTGCTCATGCGCAGCGCCAGGGGTGACACGTCGACCAGTTTATCGGTCGGCATTTTCTCACCGGATTCCAACTCTTCCGCCGTGAGGGCCACATCGCTGTGAGCCTCATTCGCCCGTTCTGCTTGGCTAGCTTGTGCAGAACGGGCTACAGAAAAGAATAGAAGCATCGGAAGGGTATCTTCCTGTCTCCCCAGTAATCGGCCGTGTCGCGGAAGATGTCGAGCAACTGTTCGCGGGCCTCTTTGTCAAACTTGACATTTGCAGGAATTTGCTCAAGCACCACGATAAAACCGGGCTGTGGGCCCGACTTGTGCAGTGGGTCGGTCATGCAATCGTACAAAGCATCGAAGTTTTTACCGAAATGCGAGGGCAGTGTGAACTGGCCCGCAATCAAATCGAGTACATCTTGTTTGCTTTGCGCACTGGACAAATTGGCGAACAAGAAGTGATGCCCCAGACCTTGGGCTGCTTCTTGCAAGTCGCTCACGCGGAATGCGCGAATCGACTGGACGATGTTCGTCCGTACACCTCTAAGAGGTGTTTCTGGGTCTTGACGAAGTGGCGTATCCATCTCCGCGGCTCTTTCTATAGTCAAAAAAACTTCAGCTTGTGGCTGTTATTCAATTCGTCCTCCAGCTGAACAAGCCTGGGGACTCTTTCTCAATTTGCCTTTGCGCGGTCCGGTAGGACAGCACAAAAACACTCATTTTTTATCCACGATCTCGCGAAAGCTCGTGTAGTGATCGTCGCTGTAATAGCAGTTTTGAGGTTTACTCACCTCCAACCCACCACAGACGATGCGACGCGCACCTCTGGATCTTTCTCCAGGCGTTTTCACGGTGTACTCGTGGTAGTAGCCACGCGGTTTGGGAGACAGCAACCGTTCCCGATTGCCAAACACCACACCGTCCTTTTCGTAAGGAAAAGGTCCACCTTGGTGGATCAGTCTGTAAGTCTCTTGCCCTTCTTTAGGCAATTGCAATATCCCGATCGTGGCGTCCACACCATCTGAAACCGGTTTGGCTTGCACAGGACAAACGGACAATAACCACAACAGGGACAGGCCCCCTAGAAACTGAACCGTGCGGGTCACTCTGTCGAACACCATGAAAACAACCTTTCATAGACCTTCGGGTAAACCCGAAAATCCGAAGGCGTGAGTGTGCCGCATGCTGCGGAAAAAAGCAAGGGGTTGCACAATCAATAGGCAACTCTTTACGGGTTATTTGGCCGTGAAGTTAGTATTTACTGTCTTAAAACACTATGCCGGCTAACGTTAGCATCTGCAACTGTGAGTGCAGTCATATTTACAATCCGACGCACAGTGGCGCTGGGGGTCAAGATATGCACAGGTTTGGCCGCGCCAAGCAAGACAGGGCCAATGGCAATATTGCCACCGGCTGCGGTTTTCAGGAGGTTGTAGGCGATGTTGGCTGCATCAATATTGGGCATGACCAACAAGTTGGCATCACCCTTCAAAGCGCTGTTGGGCATGACGAGTTGACGCGCAGCACTGTCCAGTGCCACATCGCCGTGCATTTCGCCATCGACTTCGAGCCAGGGCGCACGCTGTTGCAGCAAGGCCAGAACTTGGCGCATTTTGACCGCGCTGGGTTCGTTGGATGAGCCGTAATTGGAATGCGACAACAAGGCCGCTTTAGGTCGCAAACCAAAACGGCGCATCTCTTCTGCAGCCATGACCGTGATTTCGGCCAACTGCTCGGACGTGGGGTCATAGTTCACATGGGTGTCCACAATGAAAATCTGGCGCCCAGGCAACACCAAGCCATTCATACAGGCATAGGTGTTCACACCCGAGCGCTTACCTATGACTTGGTCGACATAGTTCAAGTGCATGGCGTTGGTGCCCCAGGTGCCACAAATCATGCCGTCGACATCGCCTTTGTGGAGCAACATGGCGCCAATCAAAGAAAGGCGGCGACGCATTTCGATTTTGGCAATTTGCATGGTCACGCCTTTGCGTTCGGTCATGCGGTGGTACGTCTGCCAAAAGTCGCGGTAGCGATGGTCCATTTCCACATTGACCACGTCATAGTCCAGCTCTTCTTTCAAGCGCAGGCCAAATTTCTCGATGCGCTCCGCGATCAAAGAAGGGCGTCCGATGAGCGTGGGGCGGGCCACGCCCTCATCAACCACGATTTGTGCGGCACGCAAAACACGCTCTTCTTCACCTTCACAAAATGCAATCCGTTTTTTCAAAGCCCGCTTGGCGGCGGTAAAAATCGGCCTCATGGCGTTGCCTGAGGCGTACACAAAGCTTTGCAAGCGCTCGCGGTAGGCGTCCATGTCGGCTATAGGGCGTTCGGCCACACCGCTGTCGGCCGCCGCTTGGGCCACGGCAGGGGCGATCTTTATCATCAATCGCGGGTCAAAAGGCTTGGGTATCAAATACTCGGGACCAAACACCAAAGGCTCGCCGGCATAGGCGGCGGCGACCACTTCGCTTTGCTCGGCCTGCGCCAATTCAGCAATCGCGTAAACCGAAGCAATTTCCATTTCTTCCGTGATGGTGGTGGCCCCACAATCCAAGGCACCCCTGAAGATATAAGGAAAGCACAGCACGTTGTTGACCTGGTTGGGGTAATCCGTTCGCCCCGTGGCCATGATCGCGTCGTCACGCACCGCCTTGACGTCATCAGGATCGATTTCAGGATTGGGGTTGGCCAAGGCAAAAATCAGCGGCTTGGCGGCCATTGACTTGACCATGTCTTGTTTGAGCACGCCTCCCGCCGACAACCCCAAAAACACATCCGCGCCGGCAATGACTTCTTTCAGCGTGCGCAGCTCGGTCTTTTGTACAAACTGGATCTTGTCTTCGTCCATCAACTCGGTACGACCCGCATAGACCACGCCTGCCAGGTCGGTGACCCAAATGTTTTCACGCGGGATGCCCAGCTTGACCAGCAAACCCAGACAGGCCAAGGCCGCAGCACCTGCGCCAGAGGTGACGAGCTTGATTTTTTGGGGGTCTTTGCCCACGACTTTCAGGCCGTTCAGGAGGGCTGCACCCACGACAATGGCCGTGCCGTGCTGGTCATCGTGAAAAACCGGAATCTTCATCCGTTCGCGCAGTTTACGCTCGATATAAAAGCAATCAGGCGCCTTGATGTCTTCGAGGTTGATACCACCAAACGTAGGCTCTAACGAGGCGATGATCTCGACCAGTTTGTCCGGGTCTTTTTCGTTGATCTCGATGTCAAAAACATCGATACCCGAAAACTTCTTGAACAAAACAGCTTTGCCCTCCATGACCGGCTTGCTTGCCAAGGGGCCTATGTCGCCCAAGCCCAACACGGCAGTGCCATTGGTGACCACGCCGACCAAATTGCCACGGCTGGTGTACTTGAAAGCGGCTGCGGGGTCTTTGACGATCTCTTCACACGGCGCGGCGACACCAGGCGAGTAAGCCAGCGCCAGGTCATGCTGGTTGATCAGCTGCTTGGTGGGAGAGATGGCAATCTTGCCAGGGGTGGGGAATTCGTGGTATTCGAGCGCAGCATTGCGCAGTTGCGTGCGTTTTTCTTCGGCTTGGACCTTGTTGGTCGTCATTCGCGGTCTCCTGTTGTGCAGTACCAAGCCCAGGTCAGGCAGGCTGCAGGTGCGTGCTTTTCATTTTAGACCTGTAAATGACAGCCCACGCATTCGTCAGTATGCTTAAGGCAGCTTTGCACTTTTGACTTTAACGCACAAATCAACGCGCATCCATGCTTTAACGCCAGTGTTTGTGCCGCTTCAGCGCCAGCGCTTGCGCAATCGACATCTGGCGCACGCCGGGCACCAACTCAAAAGTTTCGCCGGACTGCAGCGTGCCCACGCGCTCAACCGCCAAGTAAAAACCGCAGCAGCCGCTTTGCACCATGTCACGCGCGGCTTGGGTGTAACCCATTACTGCGTTGAATTTGCCGCAGGGCTCACGCGGCTGGGTCACGCGCAGCACGCAATCGGCAAAGTGCAATCGGTCGCCGATAAATACCGCGTCTTCGCGCAAGCCCGTCAGGCTCAGGTTCTCGCCCACAAAGCCTGGCTGCAGAGCAGCATCGGCTTCTTCAAACAGGCTGACGCTGTGGGCCACGCGCTGTTGTTGCCAATACGCCAAATGCTCAAGGGGGAATGCGTACACCGCTTTGTCCAATCCGCCGTGCACCGACAAATCGGCCTGTTCATCGCCCGCCAAGCCCAAAGGCCCGACGCTCACTGGGCCGGGTACGGGGGTTTTACCGATGGCCGACATCAGCTTGCGCTCGCCTACGCGCAAAGGGCGAACCATGCCCAGGTTGATGTGCACCAATTGCCCCGTGGCCATCGGCTCAAGCGCGCATCAAAGCTTCGATTTCATCGGGTCGCACCGGCACATCGCGGGTGATCAACTCACACCCGGTGGCGGTGATCACTGCGTCGTCTTCAATGCGAATACCGATGTTGTGGAACTGCTCGGGCACACCCGGAGACGGGCGCACATACAAACCCGGCTCAATAGTCAGCACCATGCCAGGCTGCAACACACGGCTGGGTCGGTCTTTGATGATCTCGCCGCTCAAGGGGTCTTTGCGTTCGCTCACTTGGCCCACTTCGGAGGGCTCAACATAGCTGCCGCAATCGTGCACGTCCATGCCCAGCCAATGGCCGGTGCGGTGCATGTAGAACTGAAAGTAGCTGCGGTTGGCAATCACATCTTGCGCGTTGCCCACCTTGTTTTTATCGAGCAAGCCCACATCGAGCAGGCCCTGCGCCAGCACTTTGACGGTGGCCTCGTGCGGCTCGACAAAACGAGCGCCAGCGCGGGTTGCGGCCACGGCAGCATCTTGCGAGGCCAACACCAGTTCGTAAAGAACCCGCTGTGGACCGGAGAACGTACCGTTGGCAGGGAAAGTGCGGGTAATGTCCGAGGCATAGCCGTCCAACTCGCAACCGGCGTCAATCAACACCAAATCGCCGTTGCGGATCAGTCCGGCTTCGGCGCGGTAATGCAGCACGCAGGCATTGGCGCCCGCGGCGACGATGGAGCCATAAGCCGGGTACTGCGAGCCGTGTTGCCGAAACTCGTGCAGCAACTCCGCATCCAAGTGGTACTCGCGCACTTCTTGTCCCGCGCGCAGCATGGCTGCGCTGCGCTGCATGGCACGCACATGGGCGCGGGCGCTGATCTGCGAAGCGCGGCGCATGATCGCCAACTCGTGGGCGTCTTTGATCAAACGCATCTCATCCAGAATGCCGCACACATCGCGCTGCTGCTGCGGACACAACGCGCCGAAACGCACCCGGGCACGAACGCTGCCCAGCCAGCCATCCACCTGAGACTCCAAACCCTTGTGCGTGGCAAACGGGTACCACACCATGCTGCGGTTCTCCAGCATTTTGGGCATCTGGCCGGCCAGCTCGGTCGAGGCGAAGGCCGCTTGCACGCCCAAAGCAGCGGGCGCGGCAGCGGGGCCCAAACGCAGTCCGTCCCAGACTTCGCGCTCGGCGTCTTTGGGTTGACAAAACAGTGTGGCTTGGCCCTCTGCAGTGATCACCAAGCAAGCGTTGGGCTCGCTGAAACCGGTGAGGTAATAAAAGTAACTGTCATGGCGAAACAAAAAATCGCTGTCCCGATTGCGTTGGCGCTCCAACGCGGTGGGGATGATGGCGATACCGCCAGCGCCCAGTTGGGATGCGACAAGGGCACGGCGTTGGGCATACAAGGTGGTTAGAGTCATGGTGTGAAGTGGTGAGTGAGTGGCGTATGAAGTAAGAAGACCAAAGTGGTTGTCAAACCGCGTTAAGTTGGGCCAAGCGCTCTGGCGTGCCCACGTCAGTCCAAGGACCGGTATACAAGGTCGCGCCGACTTGACCTCGGTCCATGGCAGCCCGCAGCAAAGGGGCCAAGGGCGCCGCCGTTCCTTGCGGGTTGCCGGGCACGATGTCGCAATAAGGCAGTTCAAAAAAGGCTCGCCGATAAATGGCGATGGTGCTGAAGGTATAAAGCGGTTGTGCACTTGGGTCAGCGTTTGGGGTCAAGTTCAAGGCCAAGCCTTGTTCAGACAAACCAAAGTCGCCCAAGGGGTTATGCAACGGGTTAGGGACCAACCAAATATGCGCCAGCAGATCGCTGGCGGTCAATTGTTCAACCGCTTGCGGCTGAAATACAAACTCAGGCACGAACACATCACCAGCCACAACCCAAAATACCTCCGCCAGCTGCGGCAAAGCGCGCGCTATGCCGCCCGCGGTTTCCAGCGCGTAACCAAAATCTTCCGCCTCGTCTGAATACCGCAAATGGGCCACACCGGTCCCTGGCAACGGTGATGAGCCGCCGTACTGCCCATGAATGCGTTCGCCCAGCCAGGCAGTGTTGATCAGGATGTGCGCAAAGCCTGAACGCACCAAAGCTTCCATGGGCCACTGCATCAGCGGCTTGCCGCGCACGAGCAACAAGGGTTTGGGGGTGTGGTCGGTGAGTGGACGCATACGCTCACCACGGCCGGCGCCCAAGATCATGGCGCAGGCCTTCGGCTCGGACGTTGAATGGCTCACTTCGGATGGCAACTGCATCCCTCTATGTTGCCATGCTTGTGATGCACTCGCGGTCAATAGCTTTTGCAAACCAGTAAAATCTGGGGTTTACCAGAATACAACCCGGAGCTGCCCCTTCATGGCCAACCCACATCAAATGGCAAACGCCATCCGCGCCCTCGCAATGGACGCTGTTCAACAAGCCAACTCGGGTCACCCGGGCGCACCCATGGGCATGGCAGACATGGCAGTTGCGCTTTGGGGTGATCACCTGCAACACAATCCGAGCAACCCCCATTGGGCTAACCGCGACCGCTTTGTGCTGTCCAATGGCCACGGCTCCATGCTGATTTATTCGGTGTTGCATCTGACAGGTTACAAGCTTCCGATTGAAGAAATTAAGAAATTCCGCACCCTGCACAGCAAAACCGCTGGCCACCCTGAAGTGGGCGTGACCCCTGGCATAGAAACCACCACCGGCCCTCTGGGCCAAGGCCTGACCAACGCCGTGGGCATGGCACTCGCCGAAAAGATGCTGGCGGCCGAATTCAACAAAGACGGCCTGAACATTGTCAACCACAACACCTATGTGTTCTTAGGCGATGGCTGCCTGATGGAAGGCATTAGCCACGAAGCCTGCGCCCTGGCGGGTGCCTGGAAGCTGAGCAAACTGATTGCCTTGTACGACGACAACGGCATCTCAATCGACGGCAAGGTCGCGCCTTGGTTCATCGACAACACGCCCCAGCGCTTTGCCGCTTATGGCTGGAACGTGATTGACGCCGTGGATGGCCATGACCCAGCGGCCGTGTCCAGGGCCATCGCCGCTGCCAAGCACAGCGCACACAACGGCTCATCAGGACCCACCCTGATCGTCTGCAAGACCGCCATCGGCAAGGGCTCGCCCAACAGAGCAGGCACCGCCAAGGCCCACGGCGAGCCATTGGGCAGCGAAGAAATCAATCTCACACGCGCTGCCCTCGGCTGGACGGCTGCGCCTTTCAAAATCCCCAAAGAAGTCTACGCCGACTGGGACGCCAAAGCCGCTGGCAAAGCGCGCGAAGCCGAATGGAACCAAGCCTTTGCCGCTTACAAAGCCGCCCACCCTGCGCTGGCCAAAGAATTCGTTCGCCGCATGAAGGGCGAATTGCCCAAGAACTTCAACCAGGTGGCTTTTAACGCCGTCGTCGCATCCCATACCCAGGGAGAGTCCGTGGCCAGCCGCAAGGCGAGCCAACTGGCGCTAGAAGCCTTTACCGCCGTCTTGCCCGAAATGCTGGGCGGCTCTGCCGACCTGACCGGCTCCAACCTGACCAACACCAAAAGCACCCCGGCTTTCCGCGTCGATTTGGCAGGTGACGTGGTCAAAACCGAGGGGGTCATCGGTCGCCACATCAACTACGGCGTGCGCGAATTCGGTATGGCCGCCATCATGAACGGCGTCGCATTACATGGCGGTTACATCCCCTACGGCGGCACTTTCCTGACCTTCAGCGACTACAGCCGCAACGCCATCCGCATGGCTGCGCTCATGAAACAACGGGTCATCCATGTGTTCACCCACGACTCCATCGGTCTGGGCGAAGACGGCCCAACGCACCAGTCGATTGAGCACGCTGCCAGCTTGCGCCTGATCCCCGGCCTGGACGTCTGGCGTCCAGGCGACACCGCAGAGACGACCGTGGCGTGGGCTGTCGCCCTGCAAAACGCCGATCGCCCTTCGGCTCTTTTGTTGTCGCGCCAAAACCTGGCCTACTCGCCCAAGAGCGATCTGGGCGACATCAGCCGCGGCGCGTATGTGCTGTCTGAGCCCGAAAACGTGGGCATCAAGAAGACCCACGGGGTGATCATCGCCACCGGCTCCGAAGTGCAACTGGCCCTGGCCGCGCAAAAACTGCTGGCCGAACGCAAGATCGGTGTCCGCGTGGTCTCCATGCCCAGCACCAACGTGTTTGACCGCCAAGACAGCGACTACAAACAAAGCGTACTGCCCGCAGGTATCCCCCGCGTGGCGGTAGAAATGGGCTCGACTGACGGTTGGTGGAAATACGGCTGCGCTGCAGTTGTTGGCATCGACACCTATGGCGAGTCGGCCCCTGCACCGGTTTTGTTCCAACACTTCGGGTTCACGGCCGAGAACGTGGCCGACACTGTCCAAGCGGCCCTCCTCAAGACCTGAGTAAGCTGCTCGGGTAGAAGCAAAAGAAACCGTCTATATCAAACGCCTGACTTGACAAAGTCAGGCGTTTTTTTCTGTCAACACAGCAACTTAGACTGCGTGTTGCATACCACCTGTCAAACAGGGCACTTGTTGGTTTTTTGTGCGCGCTTCACGTACTTCAGGTCTTCGCGTACTTCTTTGAGCTGCTGGTTTGCATTGCCATGATCGGCACTGCCCCAAAATGGCCATCCGGTTAAAAGAAAACCGACAGCCGCTTTGACATTGGCGTCGGAATCTTTCTTCTTGATAGATTCGTTAAGCACATTTTCTGCTTTGGTCAAAGCTTCCAATTCTTTAGCCAAATCTGGGCAAGACTGCCCCTTGAAATATTCAAAATCCACTGCCGCCATCACAGGGTGTGTGAACGTTGCGCTTGAAACAGCGATGCAAATGGCCCATGAGATTGATTTCAGATTCATACAGTGCTTCCAACAAATAGATGATTTGAGCGCAAAAAAATTTCTTATTTTCTGATGCATAAAATTTTAACTGAATGTTTCCAGCTTTCCATCCAAGCTCATTAAGCCCAGTTGTACGGTCATGGAAGGTTGTTTTGTTTTGAGTTGCTCACGAAACGCTAAAAGTGCAGCTTTGTGTGTTTCTGTTTCTACTGCTGGATTTGCGACTTTGGCATCGCCATAGGCAATCTTGGCGGCACCACAATCCCTGTGGTTGACCACAATGACTTTTTTAATGTTGTGCAACTGCACTGAAGCACCCAAGTTTTCCCAAAAAGTTTGCTGCCATGCTTGAAAAGCAGGCGCTACAACACCAATAGCGGCACCGGCAATGGTGAAAGCACTGTACTTGCCAACCAAACCGTCCGTGGCTTGTTGTTTGCTGACCAAGTCTTGAAAACGTGGATCAATGCACGACAAAACCATGGCTTCATAATTTCCTGAAGCAGCTTGCACGCCAAAAGACAGCATCCCTACGCTGGAAAAAAGCACGCTGCCGCCAACGGTCTTGATAAAATTTCTTCTTGTGTTTTCTTCAAACAGCATTCCACCGCAGCCGACTGGGGTGTATTTGGTATTTCCAGGGCTAAAAATTTTCATGTTAATTCTCTAGGTTGTTTAAAAGTCAAATTTTCAATGAAAATTATTAACACTGAAGTTATCAAGGTCTTTTTAGTAATATTTATTTAAAATATTAAAATTATTTAATATTTTAAAATGATTTAATTATTCACACATTTTAATTTTCTATTGCCTTTTTTATATGTAACATAATAACGAATCACGTAGCTTAAGGGAGCCTTCTAATCATGACGAATTTATTACACGCATATTTTAAATATTCCATAATAATAATTACATCTTTTTATGTCAATTCAGCGATGGCTTGGTTCTTCTTCATACCCGGATCGCTCTCGAGTGCGATCTCTGACGCCATTACGGGTGAGGAGGGTTTCCATTGTGTGTCTCGCACAACGCAAGTTGGCGACCGCATACAGACGGGTTCGGGGCCTGGCATCGTCAAGTCATTGTCGGGTGAATCCAGCCGCTGTGCGACCAATCTCAACAAGCCTATTCGTGCGCTGCTGATTCCCGCTGAGGGCTTACCTGCGACGGTTGCAAAGGGCGCTGATTCTAAATCGCCGGCCGCCACAAAGGCCAGCTCCAATGCCCAGCTTGAGCTGTCTGACGATTGGCAACAACGCCCATTGCAAGCAGGACAAGATCCCAAAGTCATTGTGCTTTATGCTGTCAACAAAACCACCAATACCGCCTTGACTTTAGGGACCATCAAAAGGTCAGAATTGGGCGATGTGGCCGTGTTCGCCAAGACACGACAAGTAGGCTTGGCGGGTAATCTCAATGATGCCAAATTAGGTTCCATCGAAAGCATCACCGTGGGTCAATTACCGGCCTGGCGATATACCGTGACAGGCAACTCCAAACGCGGCAATCAGTCATCTTGGACTTACATGGTGACGATTTACGAAGGCCGTGATGAGGTGATCATTGTCAACACCTGGACGACCTCCCTTAATTTTGAATTGCAACAAACAGAAATGCACAAAATAGAAAATGGTTTGACTGGGATTGCACCGCCCAACATTTAATCTCTCAATTACCACACAGGGCAATAGCTTATGTCTACACAATCAGAAATTAACAAACCAAAGCGCAACTTCTCTAATCGCGAATCCTTCGCAGAAAATCTTACCACTGTGTTCGATTGCATCAACAGCGGTGCCATCACCGTGGTGTCATTGATTACCATCGTCTTGATTTCTTCGCTGCTGATTTCTTCTTTCAATTGGAACAATACGCTGCTCGAACCCATCAAGGTTCCCGATAGCCTGGAAAAAACGGGTTACACCTCCGACGTTCTGACCAAACGTGTTCTCGATGAAATCATGCTAATTAACACCACAAGCGCCAAGCACGATAAAAAGTTCAGCGTTAAACAACCGGGTGATGAATTAGCCAAGCTAGATTCTGTTTCTTTGGCGGGCACTTTGGACGTCAGAGCCATCAAAACATTCATACAAGATCTGTTCGGCATCAAGCACGAAAAAATGACGGGTGAGATCACCGCGATCACCGTGAAAGATGTGACCACCTACGGCGTCAGAATTCGTTTGATGCCACAAGACATTGTGCTGGTGGATCTGGATGAACAACTCCCGATCAAAGACCTGATTCATCTGATTGCACTGCGTATCGTTGAGGCCAAAGATCCTGCTGTTGCCGCTTCCTATTACCGCAGGCATCATCAGGACAAAGAGTCCCTTCGAATGATTGACAAGGTCTTGCAAGACGACGACCTCACAGACGATGCTTACGCTTTAACAGGCCGCGCTCACATTTACATCAATCAAAACAAATACAAATTAGCCCAAGAAGACCTGAGCAGCGCACTGAAAATCGATCCTCAATTTCCCTCCGCTTTAGCACTGCAGGCTCAACTCTTTTTCAGGCAAAAGAAATTTTCAGAGGCCTTGGCCATTTCCAAAAAGGAAGAGTCCCTCTACCCTGATCGCTGGCAAACGTATATGAACTTGGGTGAAAGCTATGCAGGCCTTGAAGATAAAGCGCAGGCGCAGGCCAGCTTCTTGAAAGTCATCTCCAAAAAACCGCGCTCATCGCGAATTTTTGAGGAAATCGCCCATTACTTTGCAAAAAATGGCAATGTGAAACAAGCCTCTGACATCTTGAGTCAAGGGACTTTGTTATTCCCGCACGATCCCTCCCTGTTTTTGGAGTTCGCAAAAATACTGGCAGAAGAAAATAAGATGGAAGAAGCCAAAGATGCGCTCACGAAGGCGTATGAACTCGACCATTCTTTGGACAAACTGGAGAATGAAAAAACCAAAACCACCGTCTTAGACAAACAATTTATTTTGAAGAAAGCAGCTGAATTTGCAAAAGCCCACAGCGGTCAAGTGAAAGACTCTGTCGAAGATGCGATTGACAATGATTTGAATTGAATCCTCAATGGCGCGCTGAAGCGCGAATCACATCCGCGGCCTTCTCGGCCAGCATGATGGTCGGTGCGTTGGTATTGCCACTGGTCACAGTGGGCATGACGGAGGCATCCACCACCCGCAGTCCCTGCACACCGCGCACGCGCAATTGCGCATCGACCACCGCCATGTCGTCTTGGCCCATTCGGCACGTCCCAACAGGGTGGTAAATGGTGTCGGCGTTCTGACGGATCCAGTGTTCCAGTTGCGCGTCGGTGGTCGCCTGGGCAGAGGCTGCCCACTCTTGACCGTACGCGCTCAAAGCGGGTTGCGACATGATGCCTTGGGCTTGGCGCACACCCTTTATCATTTGCGCCATGTCTTCGGGATGCGTCAAGAACTGCGGATCGATCAAAGGAGAGGCCATGGCATCGGGGCTCGCTAAACGCACAGTGCCCCTGCTTTG
>Ga0209084_1001453_pt1 | contig 19810 bp, 14 predicted proteins | sample C_130820_MF_Meta_FD_187309 | JGI IMG/M metagenome (GOLD analysis project Ga0209084, IMG submission 187309) | Freshwater microbial communities from Lake Croche, Canada to study carbon cycling - C_130820_MF_MetaG (SPAdes) (version 2) | ecosystem: Environmental > Aquatic > Freshwater > Lake...
CAACACAGTTTCTGCGGCCTGCGGTACTTGATCTCCAGTGGCTCCTGCCGGAACAGCAAGATAACCTACCATTGCATCAGCAACTTCGCCTGGTACTGTACCTTTGTTGATGTATCTGCTGTCTGCAAAGCCTAGTGGCACCGGAAATTTTTCAGCGCCAATAACAGTTTGTCCATGGCGATCAAAAGCAGTATTCCAATTTAATACGTTGGCCTGTGTGGGGTCTGCAATATTTCCAAAGACAAATCCCTGTGCATCAACAGAATTTCCAAATTTACCAGCCGCATCAGCAGAGCCTAATTCTGCCACAGATCTTTGCTGTGTTAGAACAATTTTGTTATAGTTAGGATCAGCAGGATCATCCGGATAGGAAATAGTCAATCCGGCAGCACCTACTAGAGGTTTGAACTTTATTCCACTACCTTGATTGTTGACAATTGGTAATTGATTAGCTATGGCAGAATAATTTTTAAGCTGTCCGGCTTCTACATCGCCTAAACTTAAGAATGTTAGAGTACCTTCTTGTCCAAATACAGCGTATATTTCTTTAAAGTTTTCGTTGGTTTTTCTAAAACCTTCGCGAATACTGTCACCAGTTCCGTCATTACCTTCTACGCCGATGTCTACTATTTTACGTGCCATTGAATGCTCCAATAAGTCTTTGTATATGATATTTATCTTTCCGTTTTATAACCTTAATGTAAATACACTATATGTTCATCAAGATAGATATAGAAAAAACCACTCATGAAAGAACTAGTAAACTAGGGCATAAACACGAATATGAACGCAAGAAATCCATAGTGGTATTGCGTTGCGATAACTGCAAAGAGATTTTTACTAGACCAAAAGGATCAATGGATCCTGCTAGACTTAGCAATAACTACTTTCACGTGTGTAAAAATTGCGATAGTAAACGTTTTGCTCAAAAGCGCGGTGTTGAACGTAAACACATATGGGACACGCCCGTTAGCAGTCTAGATGATATTAGCAGATTATAAATAAACTAACAAAGGAGGACATTCAAATGTTCAAAGCAATCAAAGAGTTCTTTACAGGCAAACCAGCAGTTGTAGAGACACCAGCACCAGTAGCTGAATACAAAGTAGAAGCACCAGCAGTAGAAGTAGCACCGGCAGTGGAAGTTGCTCCTATAGCAGAAGCAATCCCGGTAGTAGCTGAAGCGCCAGCCAAGAAAAAGCCGGCCGCTAAGAAAGCACCGGCTGCTAAGAAGCCACGTGCTCCAAAAGCACCTAAATAAGACCTAGTTCTTTAGCTTGTTCGAATAGCCTAGCACTTGCTAGGTTTTTCGCTTTAGATTCGCACATGATATCAAAGCGATCCAAAAAGCTCAAAGCCCATTCATTTGCCGGAATATTCCAGTAAAAGTTAGAATGTGCTCTGAGCTTTTGCTTTTTATATCCTTCTAGTAGTAGTGTTGCCATGTCTGGCCTACTGGTAGTTGAATGCCCCACAATAACATCTTCACGACTAAGGCTATAATGCATAGTAGGGCGGAGGCCACGCCAACTATCAAGCACCTTACTAACACGATCATCGGTGGGGAGTAAGTACTCTCCTTCGCGAATCCAGTGATGATGTATATCAAGCACAATAGGCAATATGTCTCCAAGACTAGTGCAATCATCTAACCCCCATGAGTTTTCTTCGTTTTCAATTGTAATACAATTCCTGGCTTCGGGGGTAAGTCTTTTGTAGGCATTTCTAATACCTTCGGGACCGGCTCTACCCGATATGTGGACGTTGATCTTAAAGTCCTGAAAGGTGCGGCCATAACCCATCCATTTTGCCATATCAGCATGATATTCAAATTCCTCTATCGATCGTTGAACAATGCCCGGATCAACGCTAGCAAGAACAGTAAACTGACCAGGATGCATAGAAAGACGGGTATTGCTTGCGCGAGCACTATTGCCAACAAGGATAAAATTGCGCTCGAGATAGTCAATAACATCGGCTCTTCGCCAGAAGTAGCTAAAGTCGGGTTGAGTGTATACAGGAAGAATATCACTACTAAGACGAACCATCCTAAGATTTTCATTTAACTCTCCTACTCGATCTACGAGCTTTTGTGTAGCTTGTATGTTACTTACCATTAAGTCCCATAGTTTTTGTTCTGCTACGTCACGTGTTTGGCGTTTAAGCCATGCTACTGTTGTGGTACCTGTATTGTATTGTTTAGCTGTGTCCGTTTGTTTAATACCATTAATTTGGCTAGGACCATCAATCCACTTACAAGCAAATCCAATACGCTTAATCATAGTTACCAATCAAAAAAATAGACATACAGCATTATAGCATGTACGCCTATTTAGGTCAAGTCCAAAGATGTTTCATATCAACCAGTATTTGATTATGCCTATGACATACATGATGCACACCACTGTTTCAACTATGATCAACGACCACTTGCGCCAAATGATGCCTGTTGCTAGCCAAAGTGCATTGGTAATAAGACTAGCATACAGATACTCGGGATAGAAATTGAAACTGGTAAGTGCAACTGAGCACAAGAATGCCACAGTTGCAACCCACTCAATATAGGGTTTAACCTTCGTATGTAGCTGAGTTAGCACCGTGTTCAAATACTTCAACTGATTTAACTCTTACTGTTGGGTTAATTGGATAACGCATGTCGCCACTAGCCAAAAGTTCAGCCATTTTATCGTATGCCATTTTGGCAAACATTTCACAGCCTACACCATCTACTACTCTAATATCGCAAATAGCACCACGTTTGTGAGGAATAATGCTAGAAGGATCTTCAGAGCTCATGTTGACTTGTGCGGCCATTTGTTTGAAAAAAGGCATCATAGGATCATCAATAGCAATCACTAAAGTGTGATCAAACATATGATCTGCCCATGCTTTGAATTCTTTAAGACCGCCAAAGTCCATACACCAGTTTTTGTCATCTAGTGTGTCGCATTCAAATATTAGTTTAATACCGATTGAGTATCCGTGAAGTGTTGAGCAGTGACTATGGGTCGCCCTCCACTGTCTAAAACAGCATGATAGACCCCTATCGTTGCCGTAAGTTTTTGTTGAGTAAAATTTTGCCATCTCTAGTCTCCTTTATTAAGGTAGCAAGTTTGATGACTGCAGAGTGTTTATAGAGGGATGATGCCATAGAGTCCTCTTTGTGTGTGTCTAATAATTATACACTCTTATTAGACAAAGTCAATGATTGTGGTTATGCAATTTGTCCAAAGGGTTTCCAAATGCCAGGGTTGCCGCTGGTAACACAAACCCAACCAATATAGCTAGATGTTTGCGGTGTAGAGTTCCAGGCAATGTCACCGACGTTCCACTCGCCCGATGTGGGCATTGCGTCTGCGGTTACAAACTTTTTGCCATTCATAACCACTGGCCCGTCCACGCTAAATGCCGCGTCTGGATCTGGATGAGTAATGTTTACTGCTAGTTTACCGTATGCATTGATAGTTCTAGCAGTATTATTTTTATTACCGATAGTAATGCCGGTATCAGTAACTGATAGTTCTTGTGTGTCTTTTACAAATACTCTAATGCTATCGCTAGCACTGATACTATCAGCAGTTAATTTAAGAGTTACATCACCTGAAGCTACTGTAAACAATCTGTTGGCAATTGCCGCTGAGTCAATAACTTTTAATGCGTCACTTAGATTAACATTGCCGCCTACTGTTAACCCAGATAAAGTACCTAGTGTTTCTAAACTACTGTTTTTAACACATTCACCGACGGCTGTTTCGCTAATAACTAAATTCTTACCAATACTAAAATAGTTTCCGCTAGCAAGATCAATAGACTCTGTACTATAAAATCTATCTGGGTTTGGCATTAAAAAGAATTGTCTAGAACTTACTCCTTTAGCTTTCCAAATTAATCCTTTGCCGTAAACTCCGCTGTTGTTATCTTCTAAAAACTCAATAGGAGCAGTTCTTTCAACTCGTACATCACTGACAATACTGTCTACTGTTAGAGTACCATTAATTTTGACCTGTGCATTTTTGCTGGTCCCATTGCCAAATGTTACTGTATTACCTTGGATGTTAATTCTAGAAGTGTTATCTGTAATAATATCTAGTGTTTGATTGCCCCAGGTTCCTATCACAGCACGATTGTCTTCAGTACCAATAACAATTTCAATGCCGTTTTCCATAACGCTAAACGCGGCATTTGGAATTTCAGTGTTGATACCAACACGATTTAGATAGCTGTTTACAATCACCGTGTTGCCTAAATTGGCATTGCCATCTACTTCTAGTCCGGTAAGTGTACCAAGTTCAGTTAGTTTTGAGTGTTTGATTGAATTGCCTAAACTGTCTTTTAGCAATACGTCAACTCCATCAATTTGATATTTAGAATCTTTACCAATATCAAACGATTCGCTTGAATAAATTCTGCGAGGCTGTGATTTAAATACCAATTGATATGAAGTATCACCGACTCCCCAAACTACACCACGGCCGTCTAATCCTGACTCTGCTTCTGCTGAAAACGTAAAAGCATCTAGCTGGCTAGCATCGCCTCTATTGAGATTTTTAACATTGATGGTGTCAACATCTAAAGTGCCGCGTACTCTAAGATCAGTGTCAAATGATACACTTTGAACAACTTTTAAGCCGCCTTTAATGTCCATGTTTCCGACGTGCATGGTGTTGCCGTCTAGATATTTTAGACTTAGTTTTTCAATAACAATTTTATCATCAACAATGGAAAGCAATTGGCTCATAATCAGTTCTCTTTAGAATATTTATCGTTTAAATTCTTCCTACAACTACTTCGATAACACCCTCATCACCGTCAAAGTTTTCTAGAGCCTTACCAATAATTGCACCTAGTCTTGGGGTATCTGTAGCACGAGCATATCCACTGCCAGCGGCAACCAGCATATCGCCCTTGCGGATCTTGCCCTTAACTTTACATGGTACACGACCTTGTAGGGCAAGCGCAACTACACGATCGCCTTCCAATCCAATGTTCATTAGATATGCTGGGTCTGTAGAAACAATACCAGCGACTCGAATCGTATCTTCATCAGCAATAGTAACTTCAAACTCACCCCCAAACATTAACACAGTTCCTGGTTCGTAGACTGCGTCTGCTTGATAGTTTTCAGCTAAGTCAGCCGCATATACCGCAGTAGTAGAAGAGCTAATAGTAATAGTACTTCCGCTTTGTGTAACACTAGTTCCGCCACTACCTGCTATTGTAACAGTTCCGGTAACAGCAGTATATCCACTAGCACCAACTGAAGTAACTGTGTTGGTATCTGTATCGGCATCATCTCTCCATGCAGGATTACCATCTGTTTTCCATACTTTGTTTGCTACAGCTCCAGGAGCCGCCACATATCCTGCGGTATATATTGCATTAGCATTCCAAGTGTTAGTATCAGTGTCTGTTGATGTAATAGTAAATGCATTACCAACTCTAGTAACACTAGTTGCACCACCACCAACAAATGATACATTACCGCTAACAAAAGTTTCATCAGTATTACGAGCACTTAATGCGGTTGATGTACTTGCGGCTAATGCTCTCCATGCAGGATTACCACTAGCATCTGTTTTCCACACATAGTCGGCTACTGCACCTGGAGCCGCAACATAACCGGCAACGGTTTTACTATTAGCATCCCATGTGTTGGTATCAGTATAACTAGAGTTAACAGTAACGTTTTGCCCAACTCTAGTGATAGTTACATTTGTACCATTTACAAAGTTAACAGCACCACTTACCCCTGCTCCACTGTTAGCACCAATAGTTGTAACAGTATCTGTGTAACTTGTTAAGTAGGCTGTGTTACTGCCACCTGTTACTAGGCCTTTGGCATTAACTGTAACATTATTCCATGTTCCTACATTGGCATTAACTGTTGGCAATGTAGCTGCCGCTGTTATGTTACCAGTACCATCAAATGCTGGACTAGTATAACTTATGTCTCCAGTTATTGCTATAGTTCTACCAGTGGCTAATGATGTAGCGGCACCGTAGAAGTTAGTTGCTGTTACACTTGTTAATCCAGCTAATGTTAAACTTGAACTACCTAGGCTAATAGGAGTTGAGCCAATAGTAACACTACTATAAGTTAGTCTTGCGTTTGGTAATGAACCGCTACTAATATTAGAAGCATTAGTTGTATCAGTAGTAGCTGAAGCAGCCAAACCCGCAATTTTGCTATAGGCAATTGCGGCTGTTGCGCTTATGTCAGCATTAACAATACTTAATCCTAAATTCAACTTGCTGTAAGCAATCGCGGCCGTGGCGCTAACATCAGCATTGACAATGCTAGTAGCAAGATTCAATTTGCTGTAGGCAATTGCGGCTGTTGCACTGACATCACCATTAACAATACTTGTGGTAAGATTCAATTTGCTGTAGGCAATGGCCGCGCTTGCGTTGATGTCACCGTTAACAATAGTATTGTCTGCAATCATGGTGCTGGTAATAGATCCAGTATCACCAGTTGTTACTATAGTTCCGTTGACGTCATTGATAGTCAATGTGCGAGTAACACCACTAGTAATTCCGCTTAATTGTAATTGCAATTTCTTGGTAGTGTCGCCCTCGTCTTGGAAATAGGTACTAGCATCAGTAAATGTTTTGTTAGTAAATGTCTGTGTTTGGCCAATAAATGCAAATGTATCATTACCTGACAACACTGGTAACGTAATTGTACGATTAGCAGTAATGGCTCCGACAGCAAAGTTATATGTAAATGTTGCATCAGTGTTATTGATCTTAGGCAGTGTCAATGTCTTGTTAGACAATGTATCTGTAGTAGCACGACCAACAATAGTATCTGTACTGGTTGGTAGTGTTAGTGTACCTGTATTAACAATAGTACCAATCACTGGACTTGTCAGTGTCTTGTTAGTAAATGTTTCTGTACCGTCTAACGTAGCTAGTGTACCTGTTGTTGGTACTGTAACGTTGGTTACACCGCTTACAGTTAATGTTATAGCATTGCCAATAGTTGTAAAATTATTAGCTAGAGTTATATTGCCGCCCAATTTAACGGTTCTAGACGCATTGACCATGTCAACAGTCAATGTGCGACCTGCTGTTAAGGCAGTTGAACTATTGGCCGCTAGGGTAACATCAAATGCCGCACTAGCATCTCTAATGGCCAATGTGCCAATGTTAGTGATGCTGGTAGTTGTTCCACTAATTACAGGATTAGTTAGAGTTTTATTGGTTAGGGTTTGTGTGCTGTCAATATCAACTAGATCGCCAGTGGCAGTTCCGCCAGGTAATTTTCCCAATACTCGTGTACTTGTTACTACTGCCACGTTACCAATACGGTATTCTTTAGTGGCCGCAAGATTTAAATGTTCGCTTGAAGTCCAAGCATTGGTTGAGTTGACCCAATTAAATGTCTTGTCAGTAGTTCCCTTTAGGGTAATACCGCCACCGTCTGCTGTGGCATTAGTTGCAGTTAGCACATCAAACGTGATAGCGCCGTTGGTGTTGGTGATTGTTGGAGTTACTGTAATAGTTGTTGGGTTAACTACAGTATTGATTACTGTATCACCGCCAAATGCGCCAACGCCAGTAGTTTTAACCAATCGCATTCCGCTGGTTAACCCACTAGTATCCAATAAGCCTGCTACAGTGTTGCCGCTGATAGTGCCGCTTAGTCCCATCAAAGTTGACACACTTCCTAACTCAATATTTTTATCATCAACGTTGACTGTGGTTGAGTTGATAGTTAGTATTGATCCTTTGATGTTTACATTGCCTGTAACATTTAAATCACCTGTTAGGTATGCGTTCTTACCAACCCAAATATTTCCGCCAATTTGAGCACCGCCAGTGGTAACAATAAGAGCTTGATCAGCTGTACTGCCAATAGTCAATGCTCCATCCACTGTCAAACTAGATTGCCAACTAGGTTTTGTACCATCACTGGTCAATATGGTATTAGATGGTCCAATAGCTACCTTACTTAAAATACTGGTAGCAGAGGCATATAATAAGTCACCTACTGCATATGAACTAATGTTAGTACCGCCACGTGTGACAGGTACATTGCTGGTCAAGTTAGCAGGATTCAAGAAGTAGCTACTATCCAAGCCGTCTAATGTTCCAGCATCAACAACGCCGTCTTTGATATAAACTTCACCGGCAGCAACGCTTGTACCCACAGCAAATTGTGTCTTACGGAATTTGGATACACCTAGGTTGGTATAGTTGTCATCTCCGCTGTTACTATCTACTTTTTCAATATCAATCTGAATGTCACCGTAATAGTAATCTTTACTGTTTAAGGTAGCATACGATCCTGTTAGTGTAATAGGACTACTTGTTTCAAATATACTTTGAACAGCAGTATGCCATGAGCTGTCGCCACGTAGGTAAGTTGAGTTATTGGCACTACCTGATCCTGCTAGTCTACTTGTACTAATAACACCGCCGGTGATACTAGAAGCATCAATAGTTGTAGCACTTAACGGACTCCAGTTGGCCACGTTTGTGGAACTGGTATTGGTTGTTCCGTACACTTGTACGTTTTGTTTGGTGAACGATAATGTCCCACTTCCTGTAGTACTAAACACTATCTTGTTGGTAAACAAACCATTAATACTTGATAGTGCTTCACTACGTGCAGAATGAATTGTAAACGAATTAGCTGTAACTGAACCCACAAAGAAGAACGTACCAGTCACAATGGCAATACCATCTACCAACGGTAAACTACTTCCAGTAAGTCTCACAGGATCGCCAGTAATTAAACTGTGACCTGCATAATAGAACGAACTGTCTAATACGTTAACATTAAAAATAGTTAATGTATGAGTGCCGGTACTTGATCCAGTGAATGTAACTTTTTGTATTAGAGAATAATCTTTATAAAGCTCAACGGTATTAGCATCATAGCTCTTGACATAATAAATGGTTGCATTGACCAACGGATCAATAGCAGTGTTTGGACTACTTACATACTTGACAGGATCTCCGTTGGAGTAGCCGTGTGTAGTAATAGTAATTCTGCTGTTGGTGTAATCAACGTTTCCGCCTAATCCACTTGACTGTGCATTAAATGATTTTGTAATTGTACCACTAGCAGTAATAGCCTTTACTGGTGCATTGTTATCTGCAATAAAGTTTGGACTTGCTAGTGTAGCAGTAAATCTTTCTCCACCTAGCAGGCTAACATAAAGACGTTTTTCAATTGTAGTAACCGGAATACGGAAACCGCTGCCAGTACCGCCTAGGGTAGGAGTAGATGCTGATAGTACATCTCCAACTGCATATCCTGTACCGCCTCGACGCATGTCAACGCTGGTAACCACTCCATTGGTAACAGTAATGTCGGCAGTAGCGCCGGTACCACTACTTGTAATGTTGGTCATTGGAACTAGTGAATAAACTAATGTTCCTGATAATGGAGTGTATCCAGTGCCAGGAGTAATGCTGGCATTGTCAACAGTGTTGATAACTCCATATCGTGTTGAGGTCACAGTTCCTTGGATGTTATCGTTAGCACTGGTAATGATAGACCCGTTGGTAAAACTATAAGAGCCTGTGGCTACTAATTTTAAATATTGCCCTTCGTTGGCATTTGAAAGAACATAGTTAGCTGGTACGTTTGATGCAACCAGTCCCACTAATGTAGGACGAACTGTAACACTGCCTGCACCAGGAGTCGCATTACCAGCAATAGTTAAATTATTAACAGTATTAAAACTAGAACTGAAACTGGCTGTGGGGCTTGCAACAGTAACTACATTTGATGCAATGATGTCGCTGATCAAGTACGCACTAACACCTGTCACTGCCTGTGTGACCGTTGCACCTTGATATGCTGTAATGTTTGCACTCAATGTTAATTGAACAGTGGAGTATTCTTCAGTTACAATGTCACCGTTTAAGAAATCGTATGCAGGAACTTCTTCCACTAGGGCTAGTCTACTGTAGAAACCTTTGGTCTTGGCCGAGTTAAACGCACGTACAGCAGGTAACAAGTCTGGATTAATCTGTCCTGAACTGTTTAGCTGAATAACCGCACCCGGAACAGCATTGGTACTAACAGCCTTGTCAATGAACCCGCCTAGCCTGTTGGATAAGAATGTACGGATAGCCAACTGTGTTGTTAGTCGAGTGTTACTTGCGCCGCCCGGTTCATTATCACCTAGTCCAACATCATCACTGATAAAGTCAATAACAATGTTGCCCACAGCCAAACGTAGTGCATCTAGCTGTGCAACTGATACCTTGTTGGTAAAGCTAACGTTACCGGTTTTGTTTTCAGCTTTGATAAAGTCACCAACTTTGAAGTCACCTAATTCGTTAGTACCTGATGAATAAACTCTGCCTGGCAAATCACTATACTGTTCGTATTTGAAAATACTCTGACCACCGTTCTGTGGTAAGGCGTTATAGTCAACACCCGAACCGGCGTATTCCCATGTGTGTCCGGAACTGTTGACAACACTTGGTCGATGTAGCCAAATTTGTTTTTTAGGTAATGAGACTAAACTAGTTAACTGTCCGTTACCTGTGGTGCCCTGTACACTGAATGTAGCAGAGTATAAATTATTAATAGCAAGTACATCACTTACCACAATGCTTGTCACAGCCGGAGCACCGTTGTCTGAATTGATAATACTATTGGCTGCAAATGCATTACGGATAACACTGGCGCCAACTGTGACCTTGTTTAAACTAACAATTAGTTTGCGACTAACTGGATCATAACTGTAGACAAATGCATTATTAGATGAAGCGCCAGTGGTACCAGTAATCTCACTACCCGGTACAAAATTATATGATCCTGCTTGTAAAGTCAGTTCTTGATAAGTATGGTGGCTATCTAGTATCTCGTCAACATAAAATTCTTGAACATTCTTAAAGAAATACTGTGTACCTGTTCCCGGAGCTCTAATGTCAACAGGGACAGTTCCTCCCTCGTCAAATGTCAATCGAATAGTATTACTATCAACATAACTGACATAATAAGTTTGTTCGTTGTTTAGTCCGGGAATCTCTGGATAACTATTTGAGTTGTAAATAATTCCTTGACCGTTTGTAAATCCGTGTGCGCTGATGGTGATAGTATCAAGTGCAGGATTAACATTAACAGTCGCATCAAAAGATACGCTAACAGACGCAGGTTTGTAGTTGTTGGTGATATCACCCACATTACCATAACCAACTGATGTAGGCACTCCGGCAGGATCAGCAAGACCGTTAGTGATAATATCAAATTTAGATCCAACATATGTGCCTAGCCCACTATTAGATACCGCAGTAAGCGCAAGTGCCCTAGCATGATTAATAGCCGCAATAGTTTCAGTTAGTTGCCCAGTGATTACTATCTGACTCGATGTAGAACCTTTGTAATAGCTCGTGGTTGCTTCAACACTCTTACTGTTACCACCAGTAAATGTATCGTATGCTACAGCATCAATAATTAATCCAAGATCTCTAAAACAAGTGCTATTATTATATGTCAAACTTGGATATGTTGAGTTGATCCAAGAGATAGTTGCAGTTTGTATTGAAAGTTTATTAGCCAATAACAAGTCATAGGCAGATTTATAATCAGGACTTCTAAATCTTAGAACATAGTCTTGTGTAGGTTGACGACCAAACCCTAATGTGGTAAGTGTTTGTTTACTGTTACTGGTTCCAGTCGATGCAATATAACCTTTGTCAAAGGCAAAGGCATTTGGACTGTAACCAGATGCACGAAGCGCATAGACACCAAAGTTAGTGGCACTGTTGGTAATAGACAAGTATCCGCCCGACTGTGCATACGACCCATTCAACATGAAAATCTGGAAGCATGAAACAATCTGTGCATAAGCATCATTAATAACACGCCATCCTGTACCACCAAAGCTCAATGTGGTGAATGCGTTAGCAACCATGGACTTACCTTGTTCAGGTGCAGGACCACTTAATGGAAATTCAGCAGTTTCTCTAATCAATGGAATGTTTGGAGTTTCAACTAGATTACCGTCAACCTTTGCTCCATTGCCACCCAAGAAAGAAAGTATGGAAACGTTTTGAATGTATGGAGATACTGTAATAATAGGCTTACTAATAGGCATATTAGTATAACCCAATCGATCAGTATAAACATCAGTTGGGTCATCAAACGCAATTGAGTAGTCAAATGTAAATGTTGGTACTCCAGTGGCATCAACAGCATCTCGGAAAGTAAACTCACCAAAATATGCGCCGTTGCGTAAACGGAACATGTCTTGATTAGCGTTCAGCGGACGGATGTCACATGCACGAAGACTTGCACCCAATACGCTTGTGTTGTCTGGAATAATAACTGGATTGGATTCAACATAGTTACCTGCGGCAACTTGTACAACAATCTTTTTACCGTTTGGTTTGTACTTGCTTGTGTATGCAACTACGTTATCGGCAATGCGAGATCTAGAATTTGTAAGTGTTGTTTGAATATTTCCTAACACTGTATCAATTGTAAATGTTGGATCTATCAACGCTGGCGCATAGCTAACTCCACTACTTACTACGGCTGCAATTTCAGCAAGTCTAGCTGAAACAAGCGCGGCAGCAGTGCCGTTACCTGCAGAACCTGTTACTTGGTTTTGTGCGTTACCTGATGTTTTAACAATTGCAATATTCTGTACAACTTGAATAGCTACTGTTCTAAGTCTTTCTATTGCCGCGGCAGTTTGAGCACTCTGTGATCCAATAAGGGTTAGGCCGGTGACACTACTGTAATATTTTAAACCAGCATCTCGACTCTGACTGTTACCACCATAGATTAAATCGTATGCAACTGAGTTAATAATAAATGCAGTATCCCTAGCACACTTGGCACTGTCGTAGGTAAATGGATTGCTAGAGTTGATATAACTAATAGTGTTATTAACAATAGTTGTTCGAGCAGTTGCAATAGCAGTTTTTGCAGTTTGTAATCCGGCATCTGACCAAGTGACTGAAGGATATGTTGTAGAAGGTAGTCCGGCAGTTGAATTACTAGTGATAGAACTAGTAATATAAGAAATCAATGTAGAGGCAATACCTGATTCAGTTGTGGTACCTGCAGAGTTAATAATATCTTGGCTAACTGTATTACCGGCAGTGGGTAGTACCGCATCTTTAATAATAACTTGTTGAGCAATTTCTGACAGTCTATTAAACGCAGCCACTGTTGCGGCTCTCTGATACAGTGGTAATACCTGTGCCCCACTACCTGCAAAATATGTTTGAGCAACTTGGATACTTGCACTATCACCGCCGTATAACACATCATAGCATAGGGCATCAATAATGTATCCCATATCTCGACTGCATAGTACAGGATCAAATCCAACAGACGGATAGTTTAAATTTAACCATGCAATAACTTCTGCCTTTAAAAAATCTTTATTGGCTACTAGTTGATCTTTTGCATGTGTCTTATTTGGACTTGCTCCTGTTGGAGTTGGGAATACTAATGCATCTGCGGCTGTTGAAGTTTGAACAACTCCGTTAGTTATAATATCGATAATTTCATTAAATGCCGCACCCGCTCTAGTAGTAGCAGTTCCGTCGGCGCTAACTCCTGCAAGTGCCAGTACACTAGATTTTGCAAATTGTATAGCAGAAAGAGTTACTGTTTTTTGCGATGGTAATGTTGTATAAGAATATCTTTGATATGCTAGCCCGGTGGTTACCGCGTTATAGTTTGTGCCTAGTGCCAGGTCAAATCCAACTGCATCCAAGATTAGACCGGTATCTCTACGACATTTGGACTCGTCGTAATTAATGCTTTTATCAAATGGTGTAATATTATTTGCCGCTTGATAATTGATCCATGCAATGGTTTCTGCTACCAAAAAGTCAGCGTTGGCTAATATTAAGTTTTTACCGTTTTCAACTCCACTAGCAGTACCTGCCGGCGCAGGCATCAACACAGCATCTGCCGCACCCACTCCGTTAGTTAATATATCAATGATTTCATTTGCACGACTAGTGAGCGTACTAGTAGCTGTTGGATTAGCCGTTACAAGATCTAATACTTTTCTCTTTAAAAATGACACTGCCTGTATTGTTTGAGGACGTTGGGTTGTGATAACCGGTGAAGCCGTAGCATTAAAATACGTAAGACCGCTTTTTAAAGATCTCCAGTTGGACCCAGTTACAAGGTCCCAACCTAAACTGTCAATGATAAGTCCTGCATCACGTCTACAAACTTCTTCTTCATAGATAAATGTTGGACTGTAAACGTACCCCGATGCAATTTGTAAAGCACGTTTTAGTGTTCTAACTGGACGACTAAATCCGTCATTAGCATCATCTCCGTATAACTCAGACACGTTAATTTTACTACCTGCACTTGAATCAGCGTTAACAAAATCCAATTGTCCTGTACTGTCAACACCTAATACACTACCTGCTGATCCAAGACTAGGTGGAAGTTTAAGTGTATAGCTTGATGTAATATTAGTAGGAGGTGCAATGGTTACAGTTTGGTTGCCGCTGGCAATGCCTTCTCTAAACATTAGAGAACGACCATTTTGTAAAGATAGTCTACTGCCATCCAAGGTAAGAGCTAGATTGGCATTGGTTACAAAATATAAAGTATTTTCATTTGTACCTGGTCCTAATTCTGGAACAATATAAGTGTTACCATCAATATCTCGAACACCACCTAGGCTTGACCAACCGCTTCCGTTGTATCCTTCAAACTGAGTGTTTTGTGTATTGAAACGAATCTGTCCAACAATAGCAGGTGGACGTTCAGCAGTAGTTCCAGTTGGGATAACCAATCCTGGACTAAAGATTTTTGTGTTTAAGCTACTCATTGTGGCCACTAGGTAGCCGTTAGCATTAAAGTTTAGTATAGGTAACGTAGGATCCGGAGTAATAGCTGTGCCACCATCAATACTACTTACACCGCCCAGTGTGTTCCAACCACGGCCGTCATAACCTTCAAATCTTGGTATTTCAGAATTGAAACGTATTTGACCTGGGGCCACTGTGCCAATAGTAGTTCCAGGACGACTAGCAATGTCACCGATTGGTAACTGTAATGCTGTGGCACCGTCTACAATAATTGTACCCGTGCCACCAACTTTTAAATAGATATTGCTATTGGTAGGGGCTTGTACACCGTGCCCAGTGTAGAACATCTTTGTTGTTTTTGTTAGATTGTCAGGTAAGTAATCTTGAACAGTTAACTTACCAAGCTCCAATGGCTTCCAGCTAACGCCTTTTGGCTGTGGACGCTCGCCAATCGTTGCAATTTCTAGTATATCGTCAATACTGGTAGGACCTGGATCGCCAGTATTGTAGATTGTAAACCCGGCGTTTACATCTCCTTCGTCTTTCTGGATTGTTATGCCAGTGCCTGCACGGATTGTTAATATGTCATTACGGTCATCTGCTCGTAAGACTGGCTGGGTTGTACCAAGGTTATCAACTAAAACAATTCTTCTAAATGCGTCAGCACTAATCACAGACATAGAAATACTCCACTTTAGAGTATTTATCTATGCCTGTAAAGTTGTTTTACGAACGCATAAACAGTCTTTATTGTACTTTAAGCAGTACTGTTTCTTCGTTAATACGACCGTTCATTTTGGTATCTGTAGCATTGATGTCGTCTAAGAACTTACGCAATGCAACTTTACCAGCCGCTTTAAACTCTTTGAGTTTGTCTTCTGGCTTGCGTACTGTCTTTTGTACACTAAGATTCTCATCAAAGTTAATAATACTAGCACCTTTTACACCAAGGTCTCCGTACTCTTTAGCAACATAACGACCAATTTTACGACTCTTAGTATTGTAAACCCACAGCTCTTTTGCACCCAAAATATCTGCAGGGTTAATACTTACTAGCTTTAGAGGCTCGTTGGTCTTCATGTACTTGAGCTTGCCCACAATTTTTTCTGCAGGAACAGCTTTCTTGGTACGTGGCGCACGATTAACTTTGGCTTCTTGCATCAGCATTGTACAGGCCGTTTGAATTTCAGTTAAGAACGCAATAAATGCCTTGATTTGCTTACGGCTACGATGACTATATGCTTCACGCAACTGTTCATCACCTTTGCCGCTGGCAAGTTCTTCAAGTTCTGCTAGATCACGAGCGTAAAAATCACGAATGATACGAGCATGTGCGGCCTTGGCCTGGCAACCTTTTAGAACGTTAAGCACCTTAAATGCTTTTGGATCAAACAATTCTGGATCAGTTTGAAAAGATTCGTATGCAGTCTCTAGTTCTTCAGTCATGCCTAATGCAACTTCACGCAGACGTTCTTGAATACTTGGAGTGTAAACTTCTTTCTTGTTTGCTTCTTTTTCAGCGGCAAGTGTTTCTGGATCAATATCGTTTTTGCCTTCAGCAAGAACTTTAACAATCTCTGCTCTCATCCATGCGGCAGTGTCACGTCCATTATTAAAACCAGCACGTTGCGGAGTCATTCCTCGATTCAAACAAGCGGCAACTGAACCCATTGTGGTACTAACACGATTGTCTTTGACTTTCTTAAAAGCCGCAATATCTTCTTTGGTACAACCTACAGTTTCCATCCATTTTACTACTGTGGGCTTGTAAGTTTTAATTTCGCTTTCTAAGCGATAGTAATCCATTGAGCGTTTGAAGTGGCGATGGAATACATTGTCATCCCAAGTTTCGCAACCTTCCCAAACAGGACTGTGATCTTTAACTGCACGAGTACGGTGGGCCGTAACTTGCTTTTTGGTTATGCGAGTTTTTGTTGCTGTCTTTGTTGCCATCTTTTGCTCCTAATTAACTAAACGATAAACATATTATATAGTCAAACGGCCACTTTGTCAACCTGTTTTGGGCTGAACTTAAAGGCTAAAGTTAATTTTGGTGATGTTTTCGAATTTAAAACTGCGCCAAGCAGTGACATCTGTTGCCCAAACTGTGCAAAGTGTATCTGAAGTTTTTGGATCTTTTACTTCTGGACGGACACCTTCTTTGAGTGTACACTTCATTTCACGAATGGTTCCGTCTGCTTTTTTAAAGGTAACTTCCACGGTCTCATGCATATTGAGTATGCCCAAAAGCCATCCACGGAACTGTTTACGTTCCTCTTCATTGGCTGTGCTATACCATGTTTCATTAAACTCTGCTAATTCTGTAATGTCTGTCATATGTTCCTTAAAATACCATATCTGCGGCAATGATGAATCTATTCTTACTTGATTGTGGAGGCATTGGTCTATGCCAAGTCTTGCCCGGATAGATCATCCAACTAAAGTGTTGCGGTTGTGCAACCCAACGTTCTGGATTCTCTACACCGTTAACAGCAAACTCGGTACCACATTGTTTTGGATCTTGTACATCGTCAGGAATGTGCAAATACCAAATACCCGACAATGCCTTCTCTGTTCCATATTGATGAGTGTGCCAAAGATTATCTCTATCTTCTACAGTGGCATTTGAAGTTCTAAAACTCCAGGCCTGTATCTGATCAATCTTTACTTCCTTCTTTAGGTACATAAAGCAACTGAATGTAAAGCTCATTCTAAACTTTAACCAATGTTCTCCGGGATGGTTAAAGATATTAACTTTAGTTTGATAAGGCGGACTATTTTTAAAATAGTTACCTTCAGCAATAACTTGGTCAATGTCAAGCATTGCCAGTCTTTGATCCTCAGCAGTGATTAGACTGCTGAAGTCAAATGTCTCAACAGTCTCCCAACCGTTTTGAAAGAGTACGGTCATGGACGTTTGTCGATGACCTTGTCAACCAACCCATAGGCCAACGCTTCTTCGGCACTCATAAATGTATCGCGATCCATGTCACGTTCAAAATCCTGATAGGTCTTGCCTGCGGTGTTGTGCTTGACGTACAGATCAGTCAAGATTGTCTTCATCTTGGTAATTTCTTTGTACTGGATTTCAATATCACTTTGCATGCCACGAGCACCGCCACTTGGCTGATGAATCATATGACGAGCATATGGAAGCATCCAACGCTTACCGGCCGCACCCGCCTGAGCTAGGAAACTTCCCATACTACAGGCCTGTCCCATAACAATAGTACAAACATCGGGTTTGATAAACTGCATGGTGTCATAGATAGCCATACCGGAGGTAATGACGCCACCCGGACTGTTGATATAAAAGTAAATGTCTTTTTCGTTACTTTCTGATTCAAGGAATAGCAACTGTGCAACAATGATACTAGCTGAATGATCATCAACTGCGCTGTCTAACATGATTACACGGTCCTTTAGTAAGCGACTGTAAATGTCATAGGCACGTTCGCCTTTGTTAGTGGATTCAACCACCATTGGTACTAAATTAGGCATCTTATTCTACTCTTTCATATGTTTGTTCAAAAATATCTGGCTTGCAAGCATAGAACTCGCCCTGCACACCCTTAATAATCCAATCGCCTTCTGTGGCGACATGCTTAACAGTTAAATGGACACCGTCTTCTAATGTGCGAATCTCTGCTTCAGCTGGACTTGTATCGTGTTCTTTACGAATATTGCCCAGCGACTCTCCGCAGAATTCTTCTAATTGTGATACTGATTCATCTGTAAAGAAAAATTGTACGGCTTCTATAACAACCGGCTTCTTACGAAATTTCATTTGCATCCTTTAAGAGTTTATATTGATTAAGTTTATAAAAATACAACTGATCAATACGATCAGTTTGAATGAGTGTTTCAAATGAACAAGTGCTCTGTTCTCTAACAGCTTCGTCAAACATACCCATTAGGGGATTGGTCATTTCTAAATCAATGCAGTACAAATAGTCTGCGTCATCTTTGAACCAATACTTGGTTGTTCGACGCTTACCTTGCCAACCGTTTGATGTTTTCAAAAAGGTCACAGTAACATGTACCTTGGTCTTGTTGTGATTGATAGCAGGAATATCTTTGGTTGTCTTTAGTGTCTTTTTAAATTCAGTATAGATCATGTCTTCCTCGTAGAACCATGGCAGTTTTACGTATATACCTATATCCTTCTTTAGAACCTCTCGAGTCCGGCTTTCTAGCAAGTAGTGAGCACGTTGGCGGAATGCACTCATGCTTCTATTACTAGACAGTGAGTTCCAAAACCATTGTTTGGTATAGAACTTTCTAATGGCTTCTGCACGATCTTTAACTGATTGATCAATAGCTTCTAATACCCTTGATTCTTCAATGCCTAGAAATTCAGGAGCATGATCATGAAGGACAACAGCCGCTTCTAACAGATCAAACTTGTAAGTCTCAGGTTTTTCTTCGTAGGTTGCTGTTAGCTCAAAGTCTTTAATCCAATCAGTTACTTCTAATACGTTACTCATCTTCCCTCCGAATATTGTTGACCCTTAGGCCCATCACTTGTAAAATCCATTCCGGCCATACGACCTTCGTAGGCTCGACCGTTCCAGTTCATAAGAACTTTTACACTCTTATTCAAGACCACTGTTAGGTTACGACCTTCATTGAAGGACAGTATCTCAGCTTCTACTGATTTACCACTTGCAACATTTTTAACACCGCAGTGGTTATCGTATCTAATTTTAACGTTCGACATGCTCGTATTCTCCGGCAATGGTTGATAGTAACTCAAAGTTGTCTTCAGCACGTTTAACTGCTTCAAGAGCTTTCATTAGTGCAGGGTTTTTTTGAGCAAGAGTAAGACGGTTCATAGCCATAGTACGTTGAGTACGTGCCCATTGTAATAGATCCTGTGTTTCTTGATCGAATCCTACAGTAGCATAACTACTAGGCAACATCTGCCAACTTGATCCATTAAACACCTCTAATTCTGTATTATGCACACGAATCATACCGGTCATTGGGTTGTTGGCATTTGGTCCAACATACGGCAATGCGGTGTTGCCACCCGATACTGTTA
>Ga0209084_1001457_pt1 | contig 19768 bp, 21 predicted proteins | sample C_130820_MF_Meta_FD_187309 | JGI IMG/M metagenome (GOLD analysis project Ga0209084, IMG submission 187309) | Freshwater microbial communities from Lake Croche, Canada to study carbon cycling - C_130820_MF_MetaG (SPAdes) (version 2) | ecosystem: Environmental > Aquatic > Freshwater > Lake...
CTATTAAAGAGCTTTTGCAAACTCCTGCGCGCCCACGCCTGCTTCACGGTCTAGTTGCTGGGTGTATCTGGCCACCAAACCTTGTGCAACCAATTCGTCGGTCAGACCTAAGGGGGCCAACATGTCCAAGGTGGGCGGGTGAAAGGTGGAGGCGCGCAAGTCCCGGTTCAGGGCTAGAGCTGATTCAAGCACTGTGACTTTCACGCCTTGATTGGCTAGCAATAAGGCACTGACTAGGCCAACCGGACCAGCGCCTACGTAGGCCAATGCCCCAGAGATCACTGTGATTAAAACCACCGGTGTGTCAGTCCTCGACTTGCACTTATATTAAGCGAATGGACAGACTGCAAAACATAGAGACTTTTGTGCGTGTCGCGCAAACCCAAAGCTTTGCTGAAGCGGCCAGACAATTGCGCGTTTCCAAGTCGGTGGTGACAACCCGCGTCAAGCAGCTTGAAGATTATTTGGGCGCCGCTTTGTTTCACCGCAGCACCCGGCTTGTTCGGCTGAGTGAATTGGGCCAAACGTTTTTGCGCGATTGCACGGAACTGGTGTCCCAGGCCAACAGCGTGGTCGATCAAATGCGCGATGTGCAAACCAAACCCACCGGCACCTTGCGGGTCCATGCATTGACCGGTTTGGTGTTGGGCAACTTCGCATCTTTGTTGCACCAATTTCAAACCTCTTATCCAGATATACGCATGGACTTGATCGTCAGCGATGCGGTAGTCGATCCGGTCAAGGCAGGCGTTGATTGCGCCTTGCAAATTTTCCCCGCCAGTTCGGACGAATTGATTTCGCGCAAACTCTTTTCTGTGCGGCGCGTATTTTGTGCCACGCCGCAGTATTTGAAGGAGCATGAAGTGCCGCTCATGCCACGCGACTTGCACAAGCACAAGCTGGGTTTGTATTCCGGTTACCCGACCAGGGACCAGTGGACCTTCTACCACCAAGGCGAATCATTGACCATGTATTTATCGGCCAGTTTGTTGACCAACAGCGTGCATTTGCTGCGGGAGTATGCGCTAGCGCATGCCGGTATTGTGTGTTTACCTACCCTGGTAGCAGGTGAAGATATTTTGCGTGGCGATTTGCAAGTGGTCATGCCTGAGCACCTGTTGTCGTCTTTTTCTTTGAGTGCTGTGTATGCAGGAACCTCACGCCACGCCGTCAAATTGAATTTGTTCATTGAACATATCGCGAACAAATTCAAGCGCGAACCGCCTTGGGATGCAGATCTGATCGCTCGCGGCTTGATCCCGCCGACATTGATTTCGACTTGACCTCTCTAGGGATGAAGAGGTTTACGGGTTAACCCGACATATTGTTCGGTTATGACGAACAATCTACTTTTTATCTGAGGTCTACCGCCAGAGCATTGCTCAGCCTACAGTGCAGTGACTTGCACACACTTGACAGATTTATCGGGAGAACCAGCCATGTCCGTGAATTACCACACTCAATTCGGCTCACTCAAGAGTTATGAAAAAGGGCGCGTAGAACCGATTGATGATGATGTGAAACATTACGCTTTTTCAAATTGTTTTGAGATTGCAAGCAAGTCCAAACCCTATGAAAAAGTAGTGTTCGGACAAAACCAGATTTACGTGCTTGAGACTTTGCGCGCCGAAGGTGATTCGCCTTGGTATACCTGTGCCCATGATGAATTTGCGCTCAGCATGGACGGCGATGTTGAAATTCACCTCATCCAATTAGATGTCTCTCAAACTGTCAAAGATGAAAACAAAAACGGCGCTGTGTTGGTGCAAGGCCAGCCCCATGGCGCCAAGATGGGTTGGATGAAAATCAAACGTGGCCATCAAGCCCTGTTGCCAAAAAATACCGCCTACCAATTCAAGAGTGCCCAGCCTGCTGTGTTGATTTTGCAAACATGCAAGGGCGATTTATCGGTTGAAAAATGGGCAGATATCTGCCAAACCGCTTAAGGAGAGATACATGAATGCACCTTCAGACATCATCAAAGTACTGGCCTCAACGCCGGACGCGACCATGGGTTACCGCGCTTACACGCTCGGCAGTTTCAATTTCCGCCGCGATGAATATTTCGCTCACATCACTTGGACCACACGTGATGGAAGACCGCTTTCGCACACCCTTGACATTGGCAATTTTTTGCGCGCGCTCATGCGTGACGTCGCCTGGGGCTTTTTCTACGGATGGGTCAATTTTGACAATGTGATCGGCACGGTCAACCATTACCAATCGGTGGATTTGTACGCAGGCAGCTACAACGGCACCATGAAGGCCGCCGGTGTCGATTTGTTGGAAAACTTCCCCACCGACCAAATCCGGGCCACCTTCGAGCAAATGTTGGACGATTGGACCAACGAGACTTTCGATCCGTTTTCAGCCCCACAGGAAACCGGCACGGCCTATGGCCGCAAAAACGGTAACAACAACGCCAAGATCACGCGTGCGCGTGAACTGGCCACGCGTTGCGTTGGTTTAAAGGGCGATCTCGACTTGCGTACCGATGCACGCGGCGCACCGGTGAACCGGGCGTTCGCCGATGTGCCCCAGGACATGCCTGAGTTGCATCCCGAACCCGGCTTTGAAAATGAGGTGCATGCGTTTAATTTGTTTGCATTCTTGTCCCGCAGTCAGGTCACATGGAACCCGAGTTTCACCTCGGTGGTCAAGTACAGCTTCATGTGCCCGACCACAGAAGAACATATTTTGCCGATCATCCACGGCAATGATCGTGTCGAATGGTTTTTCCAAATGTGCGACGAAATCCATTGGGATTGCGCTGATAAAAACACCGGCAAACCGCTGGCTCGCGTCATCATGAAAGCTGGCGACATGGCCGCCATGCCTGCTTACTGCAGACACCAGGGTTACAGCCCCAAGCGTTCCATGCTGCTGGTGTGGGAAAACGGTTCACCCACGCTGGTGCATGAAATCCTGAAAGGCGAAACACCCGAAGTGCCGGTTCAGTTTTAACCCGGGCTCAGGTCTGCGCCAGTGGCAGACCTCTCATTGAAAAGGCGCTGCCTCAGGCGCGCTGAATTACAAGGACAGTTATGGATTTGTCAGACATCCAGCAGGCGGTGGGTTTGAAGTCACCCATTCGGCATCAGTTATTTATCAATGGTGAGTTTGTGGATGCGCTCTCAGGCGAGACCTTGGCCACGCTCAATCCCCATGACAACTCTGTGATCGCGCAAGTCGCCATGGCCGGACACGCCGATGTTGATCTGGCGGTGAAAGCGGCGCAACAAGCGTTTCCTGCTTGGAGCCGTATGCAGGCCGCAGACCGGGGACGCATTTTGTTGAAACTGGCTGATTTGATCGAAGCCAATGGCGAAGAACTGGCGCGCTTGGAATCTCTGGATACCGGCCACCCCATTCGTGATTGCCGCATGCTGGATGTGCCGCGTACCGGAGGATGCTTTAGGTACTTCGGTGGCATGGCCGACAAGTTTCAAGGTGAAACCATTCCGGTGGATGCCGGGTTTCTAAATTACACCTTGCGTGAACCTTTGGGCGTGGTGGGGCAAGTGGTGCCGTGGAATTTCCCCTTGATGTTCACCAGTTGGAAGATGGCGCCTGCGCTTGCCGCTGGCAACACCATTGTGCTTAAACCGGCGGAAATCACACCGCTGACCACGTTGAAAATAGCCGAACTGATGCGCGAGGCTGGCATGCCCGCCGGAGTGGTCAACATACTGCCGGGTCTGGGTCATGTGGCGGGCCAATACATCGCAGAGCATCCGGACATCGCCAAGATTGCTTTTACCGGCAGTACCGCTACCGGCAAGCGCATCGTGCAAGCCAGCGCAGGAAATTTGAAAAAAGTGCAGCTTGAACTCGGCGGCAAAGGTGCCAATATTGTCTTTGAGGATGCCAACCTGATCGCCGCTGTTAATGGTGCGGCCTGGGCAATTTTTCACAACCAAGGGCAGGCCTGTATTGCTGGTTCGCGATTGGTACTGCATGAAAACATAGCCGATGCATTTCTCGAGAAATTCATTGCATTGGCCAATTCCATACGACTGGGCAATCCGCTGGACCCGGAGACTGAAATGGGGCCGTTGACCAGCGCCTTGCACCGCGACCGGGTGTTGAGTTATGTGGAAGTCGCCAAATCGCAAGGTGGTGAAGTGTTGGCCGGTGGTGTCGCGCCCGGCGGCGACTTGGCTGATGGCTGTTATGTGCGCCCGACCATCATCCGCGCCAAGAGCTACAAAGACAGGGTGGCGCAGGAAGAGGTGTTCGGTCCGTTTGTCACGGTGCTGACTTTCAAGACCGATGCCGAGGCGCTGGAAATCGCCAATGGCACGGAGTATGGATTGGGCAGCGGTTTATGGACCACCCATTTGCAACGTGCGCATTTGTTTGCGCGTGAAATCCGCAGCGGCATGGTGTGGATCAATAGTTACAAACGCGTCAACCCCGGGTCACCGTTTGGCGGCACCGGACAAAGCGGTTACGGTCGAGAAATGGGTTTTGACGCGATGCGCGAATACACCCAGGTCAAAAGTGTGTGGGTCAATATCGATGCGCAGATCAAACCTCACTATTCGCGCTGATGCAATCCTTTGTCTATAACGCACAAGCTACAAGAGTGCTGTTTGGCGCAGGCAAACTCGCTCAAGTGGCAAAAGAAGCCCAATGGCTGAACATTCAGCGTGCGCTGGTGCTGTGCACGCCTGAGCAAACTGAGCAAGCGCAACAGGTTGCCGACTTGCTCGGGTCATCGGCTGTCGGGGTTCATCACAAAGCGGTCATGCACGTACCCATTGAAACAGTGCGGGACGCATGCCACAAAGTGCAGCGTTTGAGAGTCGATGGCTTGGTCGCCTATGGCGGCGGTTCAACCACTGGTCTGGCCAAAGCGATTGCGCTGGAAACCGGTTTACCTATTTTGGCTATTCCTACCTCTTATGCAGGTTCAGAGATGACCAGCATCTACGGCATCACCGATGGCGGTGTGAAAAAAACCGGTAAAGACGCCAGGGTATTGCCGCGCAGCGTGATCTACGATCCGGACCTCACGCTGAGCTTGCCGGTGGGATTGAGCGTCACCAGTGGTATGAATGCTTTAGCGCATGCGGCAGAAGGTTTGTATGCGCAAGACCGCAACCCGATGACACGTTTAATGGCCATGGAAGGCATTTCCTCATTGGCCAAGGCGTTGCCAATGATCAAAGCGGATTCGCAGCATACCCAAGGCCGGGCCTTGGCTTTGTACGGGGCCTGGTTGTGCGGCAGTGTGCTCGGCAGCGTGGGTATGGCGTTGCACCACAAGCTTTGTCATACCTTGGGCGGCAGTTTTAATTTGCCGCACGCCGAGGTGCATACCGTGGTGCTGCCTCATGCGCTGGCCTTTAATGCGAGTGCTGCACCACAAGCCATGCAGGACTTGGCGCAGTCGCTTGGCGTTACTGACGGGCCCTTGGGTGTGTACCTTTTGGCAAAAAATAATGGTGCACTCGTGGCCTTGAAAGACATTGGCATGAAAGCCTCGGATTTGGATCTGGCCGCAGACTTGGCGGTGACCTCACCTTATTGGAATCCAAGGCCTTTTGGCTTGCTACAGCGCGATGACATCAGAGCCTTGTTGCAAAGAGCTTTTGATGGTAACGCGCCTGGTACTTAAGGGGCTTGAACGCTGAAAACAGCTTCGCCCAAGGATTGGCATAACTCAGCAGGGCTAGGCATATCAGGCAATCCTTGCGGTGTTTGCCAGTCTGACTATTGCAACCAGCGCACGGCAAAAATCCTCTATGGTTTATCCAAATCAGAGTTTAAAGCATACGCGCTAAGCAGGAATATGTCTTCGCAGTAAATCAGAAAAATATTCAGCAGCAGGTGTCAAAGGTAAATCTGCGCGTCGTATGCAAACAATGTCCGGTGCAACGAGTTTCTCTTGGATATGAATCACTTCAAGCGCGTTACGGGTCAACGGAAATTCATTCCATTGCACAGGAAGAATGGCTAGCAAATCGGTATAGGCCAGCGCCGCCATGACTGACATGGTGGACTGCGCTTGCAACATGATGCGAGGCGCGGGCATGCCATAGCCGGCAAACAATTGATTCAAATCATCGGCCGCGTTGTAGTTCAGCGAGGTCGTTGCCCATTCCGCATCTGCCAAGTCATGAATGGAAGTGGCTTTGGCCAGAGGGTGATTTTTGCGACCCACAATCGTGCGTGTGTTGTTGAACAGCAGTTCGGTCATCAATCCGGGAGCCACCCCGCTTTGCGGGCTAGCACCTAAGTAAAAGTCCACACTGCCATTGCGCAATCCGGCTTCGATCTCCGGGTACAAACCTTCGATGATGTGCAATTTGACTTGTGGAAACTGTTTTCTGAAAGCGGGAAGTGCAAACGGCAACATGCCTACATGCGGCATGATGGACAGACCAACCACCACCGTGCCTTGCATATGCCCTTGTGTTTGCCCAATTTCTTCGCGTGCACGCTGCAATTCATTGAGCACCATGCCGGCGCGTTCGTAAAATAATTTACCGGCCGTGGTCAGCACCATGCCTCGCGCTTCGCGTTCAAACAGCGCTGTGCCCAAATCCCGTTCTAAGGTACGGATGCTGCGAGTCAATGCGGGTTGTGCCAAATCAAGATGACGCGCCGCTGCACGCAAGCTGCCTTGCTGCACGATGGCCACCATGTCACGTAATTGGTTCAGTTTCATGTTGATAGCAATTAGGTATCACTCAATCAATTTTGCCATCTTTTTTGAATCCCCCTGCTTGGGTAATCTGCAGCCTCAAACACATTGAACGGGCCTGACACAAGCCCGACGCAGCAGACTCAAACGGAGACATTGGCATGACTGTCAGAAAAAAAGCCCTGGTCACAGGCGGTGCGACCGGCATTGGCAAAAGTGCGGTGCTGGCATTGGCGCGCGCTGGCTATGACGTGGCCATCAATTACGCCTCCAGCGCCAAGGCGGCACAAGATACAGCCAAAGAAGCGCAAGCATTGGGTGCACACACCTTGTTATTGCAATGTGATGTCAGCGATGACGCAGCGGTGCGTCGCATGATGGCTGAGATTGATGCCGCCTTCGGGCACTTGGATGCGTTGGTGAGCAACGCAGGCACCACCGCCAGTTGGAAGGTCAAAGATCTGGAAAGTTTGGACATGGACGAATGGGACCGCACGTTTGCAGTCAATGTGCGCGGCACCTTTCAAGTCGCGCGAGCGGCGGTGTCATTGCTGAAAAAAGGCACCAATCCCAGCATTGTCAACACCGCGAGCATCGTCGGATTGCGTCCCGGCCCGCAGCCCTTGCCCTATGCCGCCAGCAAGGCAGCGGTTGTCAATCTGACCAAAACATTGGCCTGGAACTTGGGTCCTGAAATAAGGGTGAATGCAGTGGCACCCGGATGGATGGAAGGCGATTGGATGCAACGTATGCTGGGCGACAAGTACGATGATTTGATGGGTAAGCGGGCAAAGCTCACACCGCTCAAACGTTGTGTGACAGCCGATGATGTGGCCGAGACCATGATGACGTTGATACAAGCGAATCGTTTTGTAACCGGAGAAATCATCGTCATTGACGGCGGTTTCACCAGTTCCACTTGAACAAGGAGAATTCACCATGTTGCCAGGCTTTGTTCCCTTCCCCCCAGAATTTGTTGCTCGCTACCGTGAAAAAGGCTATTGGAAGAATTTGTCACTCGCGCAAGAGTTTGCAGTTCTTTATAAAAAATACGCTGACCGCGTTTTGTTGATTGATGGCGATCATCAATTTACCTATGCAGACATAGACCGCATCACCGATAACCTCGCATTGAACTTGCTGGAGATCGGCATAAAACCCGTCGACCGGGTGGTGCCGGTGTTGCCGAATGTGCATGAGTTTGTGTTGCTCTACTTGGCGCTGCAAAAAATCGGCGGCATTCCGATTGCCGCTTTGGTCACGCACCGTTTTGCCGAGATCAATCAATTTGTCAATCTGTCAGGCGCCACCACCTGTGTCTATCCTGAAACATCAGGCGACTTTGCGTTTTCGCCTGTGATTGACCGTATTCAAAATGAAAACCCGTCGCTCAAATTCCGCATCGTGCTGGGCAACTCCCAAGCCGGTGAGTATTCTTTGCGTGAACTGATTGACAAACCTGCCAGCCTGCCTACGTCCTACTTAGCAGAGATACACATCGATCCGATGGCACCGTGTATTTTTCAACTCTCGGGCGGCACCACAGGCATTCCTAAATTGATTCCGCGTACCAACAATGATTACGCTTACAACTCCAAAGTGGCCTCCGAGGTGTGTGACTTGACTGCGGAGTCGGTGCTGTTGTTGGTGTTGCCGATTGCACATAACCTGCCGCTTGCCTGCCCGGGTATACAAGGCTATATGTTCAATGGTGCCAAGGTAGTGTTGCACCACAATACCCGCCCGGCAGATATGTTTGCATTGATTCAAAAACACCGCGTCACGCATTTGAAGGTAGTGCCAGCGCTGTTGATCCGATTGATCAATGACCCCAGTGTGACTGAGTATGACTTGTCGAGCTTGAAGTTGATTCAAAGCGGCGGCCAGCGTATGCAACCCGAGGTGCGTGCGAAAACCAGGCAACTTATCCCCGGCGTGTTTGTGCAGGAAAACTTCGGCATGTCTGAAGGCACATTGATGTTTGTTCGCTCAACCGATTCGGAAGACGTCAAGTTGGAAACCTGCGGTCGTCCGGTCTGTGCGGATGATGAAGTGAAATTGCTGGATGAGGATGACAACGAAGTTCCCATGGGCGAGGTCGGCGAATTGACTGTGCGCGGACCTTACACCTTGCGCGGCTATTACGGCGTGCCAGAGTACAACGCCAAGCAATTCACGTTTGACGGCTTTTACCGCTCCGGCGATTTGATGCGCATGCATGCCTCGGGCAACTATGTGGTGGAAGGCCGCAAAAAAGATTTGATCAACCGGGGCGGTGAAAAAATCAGCGCTGAAGAAGTTGAAAACCTGATTCTCATGCACCCGGCTGTGCAAAACGTGGCGTGTGTCCCCATGCCGGACGCGAACATGGGCGAGAAGATGTGTGCATACGTCATTCTCAAAACAGGTCAGCAACTCGATTTCAAAACATTGATCGGTTTTTTGCTCACTAAAGAAATTGCCAAGTTCAAACTGCCCGAGCGTTTAGAGGTCGTGGCTGATTTCCCCGTTTCTACATTCGGCAAGGTATCGAAAAAAGCATTGGTTGAAATGGTCACCGCCAAACTTCAATCTGAACAAGCATGATGACTCAAACACACAGGACACACTATGCGCGTCATTGATTTGCATTGCTACCCGGGCACACAGACTTGGATTGATTCTCAAGGCCCTTACCCCGAGGCGCTGGCCACTTATTGGAAACGTGAATGGGTGGCGAAATCTGAAGAAGAGGTGATCGATGAATTCACGGGTGCCGGTGTGGATGCCTGTCTGGTTGCCTTGGATTTGGAAACCACGGTAGCGACGCCACCTTGCACCAATGACTATGTGCACGGCATGTGGAAGCGTCACCCGCAGCGGGTCATACAGTGCTGGGGTGCGGTGGAACCCGCCAAGGGTGAAATCGCTATCCGCCAAGCCAAGCATGCGGTACAGGATTTGGGCTTCATCGGCTTTCACTTTCACCCGATCATGCAGCATTTCGCTGTGAATGACAGACGCTATTACGATTTGTTTGAAGTGATCAACGAACTTGGTGCGGCGGTGATGATTGATGTGGGCACCACCGGCATGGGCGCGGGTATGCCCGGCGGCAACGGTGCCCGTGTGCGCCATGCGCATCCGTCACACATTGATGATTTGGCCGCAGATTTCCCGCATCTGAAAATCATCATGGCACACCCGGGATGGCCGTGGGTGGAGGAAACCACAGCGGTGGCCTTGCACAAAGGCAATGTGTATTGGGAGATGTCGGGCTGGGCGCCCAAGCATTTCCCGGGCAACCTCAAGGTAGACATACGCGGTCGGCTGCAAGACAAAATCATGTTCGGCAGTGACTACCCCAGCTTGCCGTATGAGCGTATTTTCAAGGAGTGGAATGAATTGGGCTACAAGGATGAAGTCATGGAAAAAATCATGCACGGTAACGCCGAGCGGGTGCTAGGCCTGTGACCCTCAATGATTTTGCAAAGGCTCATGCATGACCGCGTCTACTGACCCCATCCTGTTTGAAATGCGAGGTCATGTCGCGCTGCTAACGCTCAACCGTCCTGACACACGCAATGCGCTGAGTGGCGAAGAGATGTTCGCCGCGTTCGAGCAATTGTTTGCTCGCATGAATGACGACATGAATGTCCGCGCGGCTGTTCTCACGGGCGCTGGCAGCGCATTTTGTTCAGGCGGCAACGTAGCAGAGATGCGTGACAAGCAAGGCATGTTCGGTGGCAGCGCCGAGCAAGTCGCCGCCAATTACCGTGCGGGTATTCAACGCATTCCGCGCGCCTTTCAAACTTTGCAAGTGCCCATTATCGCGGCGGTCAACGGCGCAGCGGTAGGCGCAGGCAACGACTTGGCGTGCATGTGCGACATACGCATCGCGGCCAGCAACGCGCGTTTTGCAGAAAGTTTTGTCAAACTCGGCATTATTCCGGGCGACGGCGGATGCTGGCTGCTGCCTCGCACCATCGGCTTGTCGCGCGCTGCAGAAATGGCGCTCACCGGCGACATGGTGGACGCGACACAAGCACTTGCCATGGGACTGGTCTCTTCGGTGGTTGCCCCGCAAGAATTGGTGAATGCCGCGCTGGCATTGGCTGAACGCATCGCCGCCAATCCCCCTCAGGCTTTGCGGTGGACCAAACAGTTGTTGCATCAAGGCAGGCAAGGCACCTTGGACGATGCACTCAATCAAGCAGGTGTGTTGCAGGGACAAGCCCACCAGACGGATGACCATGCCGAGGCGATCGACGCGTTTTTTGAAAAACGCCAACCCGTGTTTCGTGGCTAAAGGCAGTCTGATGGAACCTATTTTGTTGACTCAATATCCTGCTGACGGCGTGGCAGTGCTGCGCTTGAACCGGCCCGGGGTGTTGAATGCGCTCAATCTGGCATTGCGCCAGGCATTGGCTGAGCATGTGTCTCAACTTGAACAGGACGAGGCAGTGAAAGTCATTGTGCTGGCAGGCAGTGAAAAAGCGTTTTGCGCCGGAGCCGATTTGAACGAATACGTCAATGCCTCTCCTCAGGACATCATCGATAGACACATGGACCGGTTGTGGGGGGCGATCAGCCAATGTCGCAAGCCCGTGATCGCTGCCGTGCGCGGTTATGCATTGGGTGGTGGGTGCGAACTTGCCATGCATGCGGACATCATTTATGCAGGCGAAAGCGCAAAGTTCGGTCAACCAGAGGTCAAGGTCGGCATCATGCCCGGCGGCGGTGCCACCCAGCGACTCACGCAGGCGGTCGGTAAATTTGCAGCCATGAAGATATTGCTCAGCGGCGAGCCGTTGGATGCAGGCAAAGCCTTGCAAATGGGCTTGGTCAGCGAAGTGGTGCCTGATGACGAAGTTGAAAAACGCGCCCTCGAATGCGCTGTGAAACTGACCCGCTTGCCTGCAATGTCATTGCGCTTTATCAAAGAAGCCGTGATCGAGAGCATGAACACACCGCTGGATGCAGGTTTGCGGTTTGAGCGGCGCGCATTTCACACCCTGTTCGCGAGCGAGGACAAAACCGAAGGCATGCGCGCCATGTTGGACAAACGTCAACCGGTGTTCAAAGGACACTGATACATCACACACTTTCAAGGAGATTGCCACATGGCCATGAGACGCATCGCTATAGAGGAAGCCTTTGTTACTGAGGAGATTGCGCAGGAATGGAAAAAAGTTCTTGCCAGCAAATTTGTTGAGCCGGGTTTTCAGATGATGGGCAACACCATCCTCGGTGACGATCCGGGTGCACGCTTGGTGCATTCGCGTCTGGTGGATGCAGGCGAAGGTCGTATCAAGCAAATGGACGCTGATGGCATTGACTTTGCCGTGCTGTCACTTACCTCGCCTGGTGTGCAAGCCTTTGACGCTGTCACCGCAACGCGCTTGGCCAAAGATGCCAACGATGCCATGGCCAAAGCAGTGGCTGCAAACCCGCAGCGTCTGGCTGCTTTGGCCGCGGTGGCACCGCACTACCCGGCGGGTGCCGCCAGTGAATTGCAGCGCGCCATGACAAGCTTGGGCATGAAAGGGTTTTTGATCAATTCGCACACCATGGGTGAGTATTTGGATGATCAAAAGTTCTGGCCGATATTTGAAGCTGCGCAGGCGCTGGACGCACCTTTGTATTTGCACCCGCGAGAACCCGGTCCCGACTTGGTCAAACCGTTTTTGGACTATGGTTTGTATTTCGCCGGATTCGGCTTCGCGGTGGAAACCAGTTTGCATGCCATGCGCCTGATCATGTGCGGCTTGTTTGATGAATTCCCCAAACTCAAAATCATCCTCGGCCACATGGGCGAGGGTCTGCCTTTTTGGTTGCAACGCATTGACAACCGTTATCTGTTGCAAGTGAAGATAGGCGCCGTCAAAAAAATGAAACGCCTGCCCAGCGAGTATTTTTTGGACAATTTCCTCATCACCACCAGCGGCGTGATGTCAGCTCCTGCACTCAAACTCAGCATCGAGGTGCTGGGCGTCGAGCGCATCATGTTCGCTGCCGATTACCCCTATGAAAGCGTCACCGAAGGAGTTCAATTCATGGATACGGTCGATATCCACGAGGAGTATCGCCGCTTGATTTATTCAGGCAATGCTGAAAAGTTGTTCAAATTGCCTTTCCGGTGATTACGGGTTAACCCCGTCTATTGTTCGGCTTCATCGAACAATCTACTTTTTAATTAGTGACTACCCCATCAGCACCTCGGGGTCTACATTTCATATGTGGTCGCTAAAGTTGCCCGCAGACTAGGCTGGACATTCAAGAATCCGGCCACTCTTCAGGTATCCCTATTTTTTCAATCAGGAGACAAGCATGACATTGAATCGCAGAGCGTTTATTCAAAGCACCGCCGCCGTGGCAGCTGCCGCAAGCAGCACCACCTTGTGGGCTGCTGACACCATCAAAATCGGCTTTGTCACCCCGTTGACCGGACCGCTGGCCTTGTTCGGTGAAGCCGATAAATGGACAGTTGAACAGATGAAGCAGTCGTTCAAAAACGGCATCACTGTGGCTGGCAAAAAATACAGCGTTGAAATCCTGATCAAAGACAGCCAATCCAATCCCAACCGCGCGGCTGAAGTGGCCAGCGATTTGATTTTGAAAGACAAGATCACGTTGATGGTGGTGACTAGCACACCAGACACCACCAACCCGGTGTGTGACGTGTGCGAGTTGAATGAAATGCCTTGTATCTCCACCAACTGCCCATGGCAGCCCTGGTTCTTCGGTCGCAAGGGCGATCCGGCCAAAGGTTTTGTCTGGACACACCATTTCTTTTGGGGCTTGGAAGACGTGATCGGCAATTTCACCAACGGGTGGAAAAGCCTCAAGACGAACAAAAAAGTCGGCGGCTTGTTTCCCAACGATGCCGACGGCAATGCCTGGGGCGACAAAACCTTGGGTTTCCCCAAGCCTTTGTCAGAGATGGGTTTCACACTCACCGATCCGGGTCGTTACCAAAACGGTACGCAAGACTTCAGCGCACAAATTGCGGCCTTCAAAAAAGACGGTGTTGACATCATCACCGGCGTGATGATTCCACCAGATGCAAAGACATTTTTATCGCAGGCCAAGCAGCAAGGTCTCAATCCCAAGGCCATCACCCTGGGCAAGGCCCTGTTGTTCCCGGTTGGTATTGAGGCTTTGGGCGAGCTGGGTGCCGGTTTGTCCACCGAGGTCTGGTGGAGCCCGTCGCACCCGTTCACTTCCTCATTGACCAAACAAAGCGCCAAGGATTTGGCCGCTGCGTATGAAAAAGGCAATAACAAACAGTGGACACAACCGGTAGGCTTTGCCCATGCTTTATTTGAAGTGGCCGCAGATACTTTCAAGCGTGCCAAGTCCATCAAACCCGCTGACTTGCGTGATGCGATTGCAGCCACCGACATGGACACCATCGTGGGTCATGTGAAATGGGGCGGTCCAGGTCCATTCAAAAATGTCAGCAAAACACCGCTGGTTTTGGGTCAATGGGTCAAAGGAACCAAATTCAAGTATGACCTGGTCATCGTCAATAATGAGTTGGCAAAGAACATCCCCACCGGAGGCGCACTCAAGCCGATGTAAGGGGTTCGTGATGGCCTTGCTTCAATTGCAATCGGTCAGCAAGTCCTATGGTGCTTTGCAGGTTATCCAAGATGTTTCCTTTTCTGTGGAGGAGGGACAAACACTGGGTATCCTGGGGCCTAATGGGGCTGGCAAGACCACGTTGTTCAACCTCATCTCAGGCGATGTGGCTTGTGACAGCGGGCAGGTGATCTATGCCGGGCGCGACATCACCCTTGAACCTGCACATCAGCGTTGCCGCAGCGGTATCGGGCGCTCCTACCAAGTGCCCCAGCCGTTCGGCAACATGACAGTATTTGAAAATCTGGTCACTGCGGCTTGCTTTGGCGGCGGTCAAACCGAACGTGCGGCCTGGGAAACGGCACACCAGGTGTTGGCGCTGACAGGGCTGCTGAAGCAGGCCAACGACCCCGCAGGCTCATTGACCTTGCTCAACCGCAAACGCTTGGAGCTGGCGCGCGCCTTGGCAACCAGTCCCAAACTGTTGTTGTTGGATGAAATAGCCGGAGGACTGACGGCGCACGAGGCGCATGAGTTGTTGGATGAATTGCAGCGTATCAAGGCCAGCGGTGTCACCATGATTTGGATAGAACATGTGGTGCATGCATTGCTCTCTATTGCCGATCGCTTGCTGGTGATCAACTTCGGCACGCTGCTGGCTCAAGGCAGTCCGCATGATGTGATGAATGACCCACAGGTTCAGCGTGTTTACATGGGATTGGAAGTCGCACCGGCATGAGCGCTTTATTGCAAACGCATGGCTTGACAGCTTTTTATGGCGACGCGCAGGCATTGTTCGGCATTGACTTCAGCATCAATCAAGGTGAACTCGTCGCCATCATCGGTGCCAACGGCGCAGGTAAGAGCACTTTCATGAAAGCAGTGACCGGTTTGGTCCGTACCCGGGCGCAACAAATTGAGTGGAACGGAAAGCCGATCGGTGGAATGCCAGCAGCAGACATTGTCAAGCTTGGCATCGCGCTTGTACCCGAGGGCAGGCGCTTGTTTCCCAGTTTGAGTGTGGAAGAAAACTTGTTGATGGGTGAATGCGCTGGCCGCACTGGCAGGTGGAACTTAAAGCGCGTGTATGAATTATTTCCCATATTGAATGAGAAGCGATGGCAGCCTTCCACTTCTCTCTCAGGCGGTCAACAGCAGATGGTGGCCATCGGGCGCGCATTGATGAGCAACCCCTTGCTGCTGTTGTGTGATGAACTCAGCCTTGGACTGGCGCCGATTGTCATCAAAGAAATTTACAGCGCGCTACCGCGTATTTGTGCCGAAGGAATGACGGCGATCATCGTCGAGCAAGATGTCAGCAAGGCGCGTGAAGTCTCCAGCCGTTTGTACTGTTTTCAAGAGGGAACGGTGTCCTTGCACGGCGCATCGTCTGCATTGACAGCAGAACAAATATCACAGGCTTATTTCGGTATGTCTGACAAGCCTGCGGGCGCAGGGGCAGTTTGATGGATGCGTTGCTGCAAACCGTGTTGCAGGGTATTTTGCTGGGTGGCTTGTACTGTTTGTTCGCGCTTGGCTTGTCTTTGATGTATGGCGTCATGCGACTGACCAATACCGCGCAAGGCGACTTCATATTGCTAGGTTCTTTCACTGCGATTGCAGCTATCGCAGGTTTGAAATGGGCGGTGCCTGACAGTGTGTACCTGCCGTTATTGCTCTTTCCCTTGTTATTGCTGGTGGCCTTCGGGTTCGGATTTGTGTTGCAACGGCAAGTGCTCAATAAAGTGCTGGGCAAAGATCCACTGCCATCACTGGTGGTGACATTCGGCTTGTCCATCGTGATTCAAAACCTGCTGCTTGAAATTTTTTCAGCCGATCCGCGCTCGATTGATTCCCTGGGTCTGAACACCGCCAGTGTGACATTGCCCGGCGGCATGGCGCTCGGTGTTTTGCCCTTGTTTATTCTGGCACTGGCGCTGTCCGCTACTTATGGATTGCAATGGCTGTTCAATCACTCCGCGCTTGGGCGGAGTTTTCGTGCCGTATCAGATGATTTGGAAATCGCGCAGTTGATGGGACTCAATGCCAAACGTGTTTACGCTTATGCCACCGGCATCGCTTTCATGTTGATCACTGTCGCCGGTGTATTGCAAGCCATGCGAACCACAGTGTCACCCTCTGACGGTCCGATGCTGTTGTTGTTTGCTTTCGAATCAGTCATCATTGGTGGCATGGGTTCTTTCTGGGGCACTTTGATCGGCGCCTTGCTGCTGGGTATCACGCAACAAATCGGGTTTCGTTTTGATCCCGGTTGGGGTATCTGGTTCGGTCACATTGTTTTTTTGCTGTTGCTGGTGGTTCGCCCGCAAGGCCTTTTCCCAAAAACCGTAGGCTAATGGAATGACCCCTTTCACAGTGACCCGCAGCAACCGATCCAGTCCGCTGGCACTGGCCATGGCCGTGCTGCTGGTTTTGTCTGCGGCTGCCATTCCCTATTGGGCACCGGAGGACAACCGCTCCGCATGGATGCGTGAGTTTGTCGAAATTGCCTGTTACCTGGTGTTTGCGTTGATGTGGAATTTACTTGCAGGCTATGGCGGCATGGTCAGTATCGGACAGCAGGCTTATTTTGGTTTTGGCGGTTACATCATGTTGATGCTAGGTAATTTCGCAGGCGTCAATCCTTTTGTGGCGGTGCCGCTGGCTGCGGTGTGTGCCGGATTGGTGTCCGTGCCGGTGTCCTTCGTCGCGTTTCGATTGCAAGGCGGATATTTTGCGGTCGGCACATGGGTGATTGCAGAAGTGTTCCGGTTGAGCTTTGCCAATCTGGCCTTTGTCGGCGGAGGTTCTGGCACCAGTTTGACCGCATTCACCGGCATCAGCAAAGCGGTGCGCGAGCAAACCACTTTCTGGATGGCGCTGGGCGGTATGGTCGTGGCCGTGGCCTTGGTTTATATTTTTTTACGCAGTAAACGCGGCTTGGCCTTGATGGCGATTCGCGATAACGAAGTGGCCGCTGAATCCCAGGGCATTGCCGTGCAGAGAACCAAGCTGGCTGTGTATGTGGTGGCTGGGTTCGGTGCCGGGTTGGCAGGTGCCCTGTATTACCTGAGCAATTTGCGCATCACCCCGGACGCTGCATTCAGTGTCAATTGGACGGCTTTTGCCATCTTCATGGTTGTGATCGGCGGTATCGGTCGTATTGAAGGCCCCATCGTCGGCGCATTGATTTTCTGGGTACTGAATAAATTTTTCAGCGACTACGGCAGTTGGTATTTGATGGGCTTGGGTTTGTTGGCCATCTTCATCACTGTGTATTTCAAGCAAGGCTTGTGGGGCTATGCGCAACAGCGATGGGGCTGGTCGCTGTTTCCGACACAGCGGCGCTTGCACTGATACTGTGGCGCTGCCAACGGCAGACCCAATACATTCAAGGAAAGACATGATCAATATCAACGAACATTCCATCACCCAAGCGGTATTGCAACGCTTGGACAATTGCGATAACCCCCGCTTGAAAACCATCATGTCGTCGCTTGTGAGGCACTTACATGATTTCGCGCGCGAGGTACAACTCAGTGAAGAAGAATGGATGACCGGCATAGCGTTTTTGACAGCCACAGGTCATCAAAGCGACGACAAGCGTCAAGAGTTCATTTTGTTATCTGACACGCTGGGGCTTTCCATGCTGACAGTGGCCATGCAAAACGCCAAACCCGCAGGTGCAACCGAGGCCACAGTGTTTGGACCGTTTCACATTGACCAAGCGCCCGAGTACCAGGCCGGTCAGGACATTGCCAACGGTGCCAGCGGTGAACCCTTGTTTGTGAGTGCGCGTATTCTTAATACCAAGGGCGAAGCTGTGGCTGGCGCTCGCTTGAATGTCTGGCAGGCTGATGCGGATGGTTTGTACGATGTGCAACGCCCTGAACTGCACAACCATCAGGTAAGAGGCATTGTGCACAGCGATAAACAAGGTCAGGTAGCGTTTCAAACGGTGTTGCCCGTGTCATACCCCGTGCCTACCGATGGACCGGTCGGGCAAATGCTGCTGGCCACCGGAAGACACCCGTGGCGCCCTGCACATGTGCATTTCAAAATCGATGCACCCGGTTACCAAACGTTGATCACCCATGTGTTCCGTGATGATGATGACTATTTGCAAAGCGATGTCGTGTTCGGTGTGCGTTCATCGTTACTGGGCAAATACATTCGTCACGAAGCGGGCAAGTCACCGGATGGTCAAACCATGGCAACACCGTTTTACACCTTGAACTTTGATTTTGTACTCGCCCCGAGAGCTGCGCCATGAGCCAAGTGCTGCATTTGGTCATGTGGAAACTAAAAGGCGACACAGCCGCCGACAAAGCGGCACATGCATTGACACTGAAAATAGCATTTATGGGTATGCAACATCACTTGCCCGGTTTGTTAGAGGTGAATGCAGGTGCCAATGAGGTCCGGGGTGAGGGTGCTTTTGACTTCGCCATCAGCATGCGGTTTGCTTCATGGGCTGATTTAAAGGCCTACAACATTCACCCGGCGCACGAGGATATCAAGCACCTGATGCGCAAGATCCGCACCGAGCGTGCATCCGTGGATTTTGAAATACCCGGTTGAAGGAACGCAGATGATCAATAAGATTGCAGACAGCGTAGTCCAAGCCATCGGTCAGGTAGCTGACGGCGCCACCGTGATGATCGGCGGCTTTGGTACCGCAGGCATACCCGACGAATTGATCGACGGATTGATTGCGCAAGGCGCGAAAAACCTGACCTTGATCAACAACAACGCCGGTAACGGCGACACCGGTTTGGCCGCATTGTTGAAAGCAAGACGTGTCAAAAAAATCATCTGCAGTTTTCCACGCCAGACCGACAGCCATGTGTTTGATGCGCTGTACCGCAGCGGTGAACTTGAGTTGGAACTTGTACCGCAAGGTAATTTGGCCGAACGCATACGCGCTGCGGGCGCGGGCATAGGTGCGTTTTTCACGCCTACAGCTTATGGAACAGTGTTGGCCAACAACGCCGACGGCACACCCAAAGAAACCCGCTTTATCAACGGCAAACACTATGTGCTGGAGTACCCCTTGCATGCCGACCTGGCCTTGGTGAAAGCAGAGCGCGGTGACCGTTGGGGCAATTTGATGTTCAGAAAAGCTGCACGCAATTTCGGCCCCATCATGGCCATGGCCGCCGAGCACAGCGTGGCCTCGGTGCATGAAGTGGTGAGCCTGGGCCAACTCGACCCGGAACACATCGTCACCCCCGGCATTTTTGTCAGCGCGATTGTGCAGATTGAAAGACGCGCAACCCAGGGTGGCGGCTTCAAAGCCGTTGCTTAAGCCAAACAGGAGCAAGCCCATGGCGATACATAAGCGCAGCAAAGACGAGTTGGCCAAACGAGTGGCGCAAGACATGTTTGACGGTGCGAATGTGAACTTGGGCATAGGCATGCCGACGTTTGTGGCCAACCATTTGCCGCCGGGTATAGAAATAGTGTTGCACAGTGAAAACGGCATCCTCGGTATGGGCCCTGCACCTGCCAAGGGCGAAGAAGACTACGACTTGATCAACGCCGGCAAACAAG
>Ga0209084_1001458_pt1 | contig 19766 bp, 23 predicted proteins | sample C_130820_MF_Meta_FD_187309 | JGI IMG/M metagenome (GOLD analysis project Ga0209084, IMG submission 187309) | Freshwater microbial communities from Lake Croche, Canada to study carbon cycling - C_130820_MF_MetaG (SPAdes) (version 2) | ecosystem: Environmental > Aquatic > Freshwater > Lake...
ATCACTGGGTAATAATTCTTTCATGACCTGCTCAGTAAACTGCTGCGCAAGGATAGGTTGAAGGGCCACATGTAGTGCATTGATTTCCTCGTCCGTAAGAAACGACAGGGGAAGGGGCCTATGACTAGGGGTTCGTATGCGTGTATATATATCTTGTGTGATGTCACTCCAACGCCCTGTTGGTTCCGGTAGTAGCGTTAGGGAACGTGTACGGAATTCCTCGGGGTTACTCTTGATGCGTTCCAGAAGAATCTGTACGCCTTGGTTGAACTGGGTAGTATCAGTCATGATGTTCCTTGTGTCGGTTGGAACCTAACAATGTTAGGTAGTGCTACAGGACAGCGAGCAAGTACCCGCGCAGTGCGCTTACATTGGTCTCGTCGATAACAAACGGGGTACCACCGGCTACAGTAATCAGCTTCATCTCGTACAGTTGTAGCGCGGTGGGTTTGTTATTACCCGCCTTACACTCTATGGCAATGAATTTGCCCTTCATGCAGCAAATTATGTCCGGTACACCTGAGCGTCCATAGCCATGTGTAGCCGGAAAGAAGTAATAGGCACCCAGTTCCTTGAGTACCTTTACCACCTGCTGTTTTACTCTCGCCTCGGGGGTGTTTGCCATAGCCCCCAGTATACACGTTAGCTTGACTTTGTCAAGTAGGCATCATTGGTTTATTTTTGAATCCTCTCAAGAAGGGCAAGGTACCCCACAGCATCGACCAATGAGTCACGGTGTGTAAGGTCGTTCCCTAACCGTGCTGCTTTCAACAGCGTCATCATGATGCATACATCTTCTGGTGTAATGCTAAGGCGCTCCCCGAACCGAGTATGTATGTGGTTTGACCAGTACTCCGCAATAGCCTGCAGGTTCTTATCAGGTGAGCCATAGGTCTTCTCACGATCCCCGTAGATAATTTCTTTGGCGTTATCAAGGATGGATGGGGGTTGCGACTGTGGAGTTTCACCAAACGCTGCCGTGTCTGCTGCTGTGATAGCCCTATCAATGTTCTCTTTACGCACTGTGCTCATCACCTGATACACTAAGTTTATTGTTGCTTGCACCTTCTTGGCTACCTCCTTTGGCGTCAAGTGCGGGTTCTGCTTGAGTAGCCTGCGGATGTGTTGCGTCTTGGTCAGCTTCTTCGCCATGTTGCTCTCCTTGGTTTTTAACAAACTCCGATAGTACTGCTCTCATTGTTGACAGTGGCTTACCCGGATAATTGCGCCTGAACCATTCCAAGGTAACACTATCTATTCTTATGCTCGTGCATATCAGGGGCGGCTTTTTGCCTAACCCCCTTCCACGTTTCTTTGGTTCCTCATTCATCTGCTTTCCTCGTTACAATAAATGCATCCTCACTAACCTTCATGCCGACCCCCTCTATTAGCTGACTAGGCTGTAGTAGCTTCAACATACCTACTGCTGTACGGATATGCGGCGGCAACTGTTCAGAGGACTGGCAGGTAGGGTTATCCCTCTCTGTGCCCAGTAAATAGTCCTCACCATGTATATGCACAAACACTGCTCCGGTGGCACCGGCACCTATAACTACCTCATTACATAAATCAAATTCGCGCTTAGCAATATCTCGTGCATCAAGTTGCTCTCGCTCATGTACCGTTAGGCTGGCTCTAAGCTCCTCCATCCGCGAGTTCACAAACTTTGTATACATGCCCAGAATGGGTGCGTCTGCTACATAGAGTACTTTTGCCTTAACTGCACGTACTTCGCCCAACTTTTCCCTAGCCTTAACGTAGTTCTCCTCATACCGTTCTTTCAGCCCTTTAGCGCTCACGAATTTCTTAACCGTAGCCACGGCACGCTTCATGTTGGCTGTCTTGATACTATCGCCTCGTTCTCGCACATCGCCAATCTTGTCTGTTTTGATAACATACACATCCCCCGAGAAACGTGAGTACCTATTCTCCCTACCGATAACGCCTATGACCTCGCGCTTATCTAAAACATCAAACTCTGTGATCACCAATATCACCAATGAAGATAATCCGGGGCCCCATTTTCGTGCCCTGAATACCCATTGCGGGTACTCAATCGCCAGTTCATGTATGAGGGGAGCCAAGAACGTATGGATAACGCCTTCTACTTTCTCTTCCCCCTCTTTACCTACCATCAACATGATGTTGCTGTGCGCTGTTGTCATCGTCATGCCCCCTATCACCAGTCGAACCGCTTGAGGATGTCATCCACTTTATTCTTGACGCTACTGCGCATCTCGGCAGACTCTTTGATTGCGTCGATGTCTACACCTAACATTGTTAGCTCAAGCGCGCGTCTTGCTTCCTCCAGCTTGGGGTCTTTTGTTATGTTCAAATGAGTAAGCATGGCGCATAGCCCTTGTGCATTAGTGACAAGTGTGTCGTGGTACCTGCGCTTAGTCTCGTCATCCCCCTGCACATCAGTCAGCTTCTCCGACATGCCAACCAGTACTTTGTGCAGTCTCTCCCACGGTTCACGCATGGCATCGTGCAGTCTGGTCTGGAAGTCTGACTCGTACTGTTGGCGTATCTCTGCTATGTCATTGTTCGGTATGTCCAAGCGAAAGTCTCCTGACTCGGGCAGCGGACTGAACCGTACCCGGAACCCAAACTTAGTTCTCAGCTCGTCCAATGACGGGTAGTCATTAGGGTTGAACAGTGACCCCATATGGTGCTTAGCCAAGTCGATCAGGTCTGTGTAGTTGTCGAACAAGGTCTGCGTCATGGCATCGAAGTTGTGCTTGTACACATTCATGCATTGCTTGTAGTCCATGAATATCGAAGTAGGCATAAGCCTCGGCCCCTTGTCTGACCACGACAGCGATGTATTGCTGTGATACAACCTAGCCTTAGCTGCGTAGTCGGCTATGTCCTTGCGCTTGCTGGTACCCGCCAACAGATTCTTCCTAACCTCGGCACTTCCCTTGCTTGCCGAGTTACTGGCAAGCACCGTCTCGGTTGCGCCCTTGTCCAACTTGTTAGCCGTCCATACGCTGATGTTCAACTCTACTAATACCGCGCTAGATGTAATGCTCATGTTCTTCTCCTTGGTGGTTAAGTTATTCCGGTTTGCCTGCAAGTTTTGCCATGCGGTACAGGTCATCGCTTATTAGCTTCAGGGTTACGGCTTCTATGTCCGCTGGGTATATGTGCTGCGTAGTGCCCCCCTCTTCTGCCTTCCTGTACTTCGTCTCATACTTCTCTGCCCCGCCTAGTACCTCCATAACTTGCGCCGCAGTCTTCACATCCATCACAAAGTGCACGTACCCGCCGATTGTCATTACAGCTTTAGCCATGTTGTACTCCTCTGGTTTAGTTACTCTTGATGTGAATGGTCTTGCCCATCGGGGCAGTTGTTCTCGCATTGCCTGCAATAACCCAAAGCACCGGGATGTCCCACTCATTTCCCCAATCTCCTATGCACCCATCGGTCAGCATGATCAAAGCTTGCGGCTTGATATTCTTCTCACACATGAACTTATGTACGCAACGAGGATCAGTACCCCCGCCACCTTTGGGCTGGGTAGAACTAACAATGTTAGGTACCGTCACTGAGTCATACTCCTCGTGCCCAGCTACCTCCCCATCCCAGTACATCAAGTCCACGCGATCAGGGTGTACGTCCTCCGCGATGCTCTTCACCTCCGACATGAAGTCCGCCAGCTCCTGCCCACCTATGGAACCTGACGTATCCACACCGATGCACAAGTGCCCGACCTTCTCCCCGATCAGGCTTGGCATGTAGATATCGCTAGCCAAGTAGCGCCTGTTCACCCTGCGCCATGAGGATGCATCCTTAGCTGAGCACGTAGTAGTGACGAACTCACGCAGCACCTCGCGCCAATCCACCTCCGGCTCAAGCAACTCTTGCAGCTCGCGGCTCAGCCCACCCGTCCCCTTACCCGCTACCTTGCGCTCGGCAATGAGTCCTTGCCGGATAGCTGAGTCGATGTCCCGCTCCAGTGCTTTCTTCGCTTCTTCGCCAAGCTCCTTCGCACCTTCCCAGTCATGTGCATCAAGCTCACCTTCGCCCTTGTTGCCACCCTCACCACCACCGGAACCCCCTTCACCCTTCTTCTCTTCCTTGAGTATGTCGAACACCTGTTTTGCATGCATCCCACGGAACCTAGCATCGACAAGACCGATAGCCTTCCCCGCCTTCATAGGCATAGCGATCCACTGCTGGCGCTTGTCCATGTCAACCAACTGGATGTTGATCACGTAGTCGCATGCCATGTTTGCTAGCTGGGGGTTCTCATCCCATAGCTTCCTCCACACGAACAAGTGCCGATACATCTTGTGCATAGTCTCGTGCATCACCACGAACGCCAGCTCCTTGTCATCCAAGGACTTGATAAACGCTCGGCCATACACCTCATCCCTGCCATTGGTTGCTGCTGTAGGCACATCCTCATCGACCCGCGTCTTGCCCACCGTCATGAGCCCAGACAACAGCGCAAACTCGGGGTTGCGCATGATGCTGATCTTCGCCTTCTTCAGACGACGTTCTTCTCGTTCTTCTTTGTCCTTACCGTGACCTAACATTTGTTAGCTCCTGTTGTTGGTTGTGGGTACTACAGCAGGTCTTCATTCTTCTGAACCCAATCTGCAAACTTCTTGTTGCCGAATGCAATACCCTGCTTAGCCGGAGTCTTGGCAATGTTGATGGCGAAGCATGCCTGCCACTCTGATTCAAACCGCTCCAGATACTCCATGAATGGGGTGAATGTATCCTTCGTCACCCTGCTGATTGCCCCAAACACCACGATGGCACATGCCCCTGCGCTCTCCGGTACGCTAGCAGTACGAGGGTTGCCAATGACTGTCTCCCATGTGGGTAGCTGGTCTGAGAACTCAATGAACGCCTGCATGTCCCTGCTTGCCGACTCACCCACCGCGCCTGTCATGGCAGCTATCAGGCTGTCGGTATCTAGCTGACTGCGCACCTTGACCACGTTAGATACCCGCTCAAGTGAGCGCGGCGAGACGAACGCCTTCTGCGCCTTCCTCGGGTTGTAGATGTACGGGTTGTCCGCTTGGCTTGCGTCTATGTAGCTTGCCAACGCATGGGGATACTGCTTGACCCATGCCACTACCTCAGCAGCCACATTGTTATTGAGCGCCCAACTAATCCACTCATCGGCATCGGGCTTGCGCACATGCAGCGGTATTATCCTGTTGCGGCTATGTGCTTTGAGGCTGTCACCCACCCCATCGGAGGACAGGTTGCCCGTCAAGAATGTAATGGACTCAGGATGCAGCGTGATATCCCCTAGTCGTGGGTTCACCACCTCCAGCATCGGATGCAGCATGTTCTTGATTGGCTCGGCACCCTTGGTGAATTCATCTAGCATCGTTATGACAGGCTTGCCCAGATGAAGCTGGAATCTGCTGTTAGGGTAGTAGGCAGTAGTCTTTGTCTCGTGCTGGACAACAGGCATGGCAATGTCCCCCAAGTCCATGTTGGGTACGTCGATGTACGCTGTGCTGTGGGTAGGGAACATCGCCTGCAGCGTCTTGATAAGGGAGGACTTGCCGATCCCCGGCTCCCCCTCCAACAGGTAACGGTTCATCGGGGTTGCTGCAATCACCTTCGCAGCCTGAGCTAGCGTAACGGTCTTACCAAAGCTGATGTCAGCCATGTTTAATGCTCCTTGAACTGGTTAAGTTACTTGTACTACTTAGGTACCCCTAACAAATGTTAGGATGGCCCCAACGTCTTGTGTTATCCAGACGCTTTTTTATTGTATGTATATTATACCACAATATAGTGGCTATGTCAAGTTTTCGTGGTACGTATCCCACTCGTTGTTGAAGAAAGCCGCGTACCTATCCTTAGTGACCTTACCCCTAGGAACCACAGTATCCACAAGCACCTCGCCCCTGTGTATGCCCACCAAATACCTTTGAAACACACCCAGCATTAGGGGCGAACGTATTACGTACCCCGAGAAAGAACTATTAGAAAAAGTAGGCCTACCCGCCTGTGTAGCGAGCATGTAGAACGCCTGCAGCCAGCTCTTGGTTCGCGTATCGGGGTCGGTATCCTGCATCAAGCACCGAAGCTGTAACGTTGTCTCCAAGAACGCAGAACTCAGTGGGTTAAGATTCACCCCCGCGTCCTTGTTCAGTCCAAGCTCCTCCTTCGAAATTGTTCCTCCATCTCGCAGTTTAGCCATACCCATGTAGTACTTCTCAAACTCCGCATAGCGTGACCTAACATTGTTATATGCCTTGCGGTTCAGCTTATGCACCATGTGCTGCTCGGGGTTGACCGGCTCCCACCCTCCATGCGTCTCCTTGACGAGCTTCAACCCCGTCTTGGGCACTGTGTATTGCCCACTTTGCACCGCCACGCACATGTGGCCGTTGAACCTACTCGCCCGAATCCCTGTCACCGCCCCGATAAAGTACGCCGTTGCTTGGGTGTTCCAGCTATCCGTCTTGATGGTGATGGTGTCATCGGGGTGCCATGTCACTACGGGGGCGTTGTAGCAAATCAGCAGCACATCCAATGTATGCGGGTCTAGGTTGATCCTGAACTGGTCGATCCTGTCACGATTGCCCAAGGGTATCTGGTCATCGGCACGCCCACGTATTTTCTTCGTACCCTCCAGTGTCAGCTTTGCATATGCATAGCTATAGATAACCCTCAGTCCTGTATTTTGATGTTGTCCAAAGCTCATCTCACACCCCCAAAGAGAACAGCACAACTACGAAGCCCCACGCCGCAAGTAGTGTGGCGAATACCAACACGCCTTCCTTTATGCACCTCATCTCACTTACCCCCATTGTTGTTGGCTGCTTTAAACACCGCTTCAGACGCACTCCTAGCCCTCACATATTGCACAGTCCATGCATACGGATACCAGCCACAGGTACCTAGCTGCCCCTTGGGTCTAACTGCGTAGGTGTTACCTCGTAGCTGCATTGCCTCTAGTTCGATACGCGCCATGATCAGGCTTCCTTACGCTCAAGGGTCAGGATGTCCCGGCCAGCTAGCACACACATGAGAAACACCGGGGGGACTTCGATGCCGTAGTCGGCAAGCGCGTTGAAGTACGCAGCCTGCGCCATGTAGTAGGACCGGTCATTAATGCGCATCGTCACGCTGTGCCTAACATTGTTAGGTAGCACCCGAGGGGGGTGCATGTCGGTCTTGCTCACGAACTCGCGCCATTTGCCGAGGATTCGGTCTACGCCAAAGTCATCAGGGGTCTGGATATCAGTGGTGGTCATTACAGCTCCTTGGGTTGACCTAACAAATGTTAGGTGTGTGTTTCACTACTTATCGCCGGTTTTGGGCGAGCTTCTACTGTACTATATTGTACCACATATAAATGGCTAATGCAAATTTTTAGGTTGGCATGTAGGCGCACATGTAGGTGGGCATGCTCGTGGATTTGAGGCACGGAAGGGCAAAAAGGGCAGTTTTATAATGTTAGGAAAACATGCATTGTTAGAGTTCAAAAACACGAGTCTAACGTTATTCCTAACAAAATAAAAACCTTTAAGAATCAGTAGTTAAGATGTTAAAAAATGGTGTTATGTTATAAAGATAGTGATTTTTAAGAATTATATACAGCCCTAGAATTTTTCTAACTCTTGCGCAGTGCTTAAATTGGCTTTATTTGATTGGAACTGCGCGAAGGTGACATTTTCGGCTTCAGGTTCTCTCAATTCCTGAGAAAGTATAACAATGGGCCTTTTTTCGCATGTAACTCGTTGAATCTAAAGGGGAAATGTATTGTTAGAGTCATTTTAGGCATTCCTAACAATGCTGCAAGCCCTTGATTCTAAAGGCTTCTATTGTTATACTTTTTCGCTAAAAAACACGATTTTCCTAACAATAGGCCGATTTTCCTAACATTAGACGGAGAAAACGCGATTTAAAATTTATTTTCAAAAAAACAAAAAAAGTGTTGAAAAATTGAAAATTAAATGTTAAGCTTCGCTACGGAAGCTTAAAAAGTTTTTGGCAGGAATTTAGGAAATATCGTGTGTTTCGCGCTTTTGCGCTCTCGCTTTCGCCTCCTTCGGAACTATCATCGCAGGGTTCAGCGGCAAAATTAGGGCGAAAAAAAACCCGCCGAAGCGGGTTGGGAGGGTTGGGGAAAAACCTAACAATTGTTAGGTTTTTCGTTTGGTTCAGGCGGTCAAGTCAGTTTCAACATTGCCGCCCATTGTTTCAAAGGCGTCAATGATCGACGCTTTGGCCTGAAAGGACAATTCGCACCCCTCGCCGTCCTCATCGGCGTTCAGGATTCGATTCAGAATTGTCTTCAGTTCCGAGAGGGTTTTAGAATCCAACGTGGCACTCCCTTTCGCCTTGCTCCCTGCCGTAACGTGACCGGCTGCAACCTTAACGCGGCCCCAGTACACGTCAATGGTAGTTACCTCAAATCCTCCGGAGATCATTGCAGCCTTAAACTCCGCACGTTCTACTTTGACCGCTTTGCCGATTGTCCCTTTCGCTGCCCACCATTGCCCACCGAATGCTGTCGTCATTGAATCCGCGTAACCTTGAATTGTATCGCCTGTGCTTCGTGCCGTAGATACTAACGCTTCCCTGTTGGCATACAGGGATTCTTTATCTAACTCTGATATGCCGAACACTACTGGTATCGCTTTGGTAACTGTGGTCATGGTGTGTATCCTTGGTCATGGTTGCAAGGCTTGGTTGCCTTGTGCCTTTATTGTACCACGAAATACCCACAAAGCAGCATTTTCACCGACATTAATGGGGCACCCCTAACAATGTTAGGACGGGGGCAAAAGGGGCAACCCCACCCCCCTAAATCTCAGCGATGGAACCAGCTCCAGCCCCTACACTAGGTTATGCGCAACCAATACTTAATTCTCACAATTTGGACTTAAAGCTTGCAGTAAGACGTACCTGTTGACTCCGTACCTCCGGATAACTGATCCCAAAAGGCAATCAAGTACCCCCCACCCCCTATATAAAATTTCCAGACTCTTCCCCTACTCTAGTATGTAGAAACCCCCCCTATGTCTTTCCCATATAATTTGCCACGGGGGGTATATGTGTTATAGTTTGTGTACTGGTGCGTCCTACGCCCTGCGGGTACTATGACTATTCAAATTGAGCCTTCAAAAGACCATCCCCTTCCATATGTTGTTATGGATGACGAAACCGGTTCTTTTGCGGAGGAACTTGCAGTCGCTGCGAATACTCATGAACTGCTTGAACAGCTAGGGGCACCCCCAGAGTTAGATGTTGCTACGGCAACACAGGCAGTAAACACGCTCTCGGATGCGTTAAAGACTCAAAACAAAAACGTATTTAGTTCTCCACCCGCTGCGTTTGCTGCGCGGGAGTTCCTGCGTGTCTATAGTGCGCGGTTGGCAATGGAGATGAGCGATGTGCGAGCTGCGCTCACTAATAAGTTACTTGAGCTAGCCAACTGCGGTGATCCTAAGTTTGAGTTGAAAGCCATAGAGCTTCTGGGCAAGCATAGCGATATTGCGCTATTCACAGAGCGCAGCGAAGTCACCGTCAACTACAAAAATTCAGTAGATTTGGAGTCCGCCATTAAGGAGCGGGTTAAGCGCCTGATGAACGCAGACATTATAGATGTCGCTCCCCTTACAGCAAGCAGCCTTGATGATGAACTAGGCGTGGCCCCTGAAGCCCCGCACCCGCTAGATGACATTACAATCTAGCCCCGTGCAGCCTACCTTCACTCTTAAGGATATCCCTAAGATATTGCACCTATTACCGCAGGCAGAACAGGCCAAGCTGCTTGAAGATTTGAACTTGTTGGAGAAGCTTAAAGACCGGGAGATGGCCCAGACGAAGTTCATGCCCTTTGTGAAACGGGTGTGGCCTACATTTATACATGGGCGGCATCACGAGAAGATGGCAACTGCTTTTGAGAGGGTGGCTAGTGGGGAAATTAAGCGGCTTATTATTAATATGCCCCCTCGCCATACTAAATCCGAGTTTGCCAGTTATCTACTTCCCGCTTGGTTTCTAGGCAGGTTTCCGCACAAGAAAGTTATTCAAGCATCTCACACGGCGGAGCTGGCTGTGGGGTTTGGTCGTAAGGTGCGAAATCTAGTCGATTCTGATATATACAAAGAGATATTCACAGACGTTTCTCTACAAACAGACTCAAAGGCGGCGGGGCGGTGGAACACTAATAAGGGTGGAGACTATTTTGCTATTGGCGTTGGTGGTGCGGTAACGGGTAAAGGTGCCGATGTATTGATCATTGACGACCCGCATTCGGAGCAAGAAGCCGCCCTAGCTGAAATTAACACTGATATCTACGACAAAACCTACGAGTGGTACACATCTGGCCCACGGCAGCGGCTGCAGCCGGGAGGGGCGATTATTATCGTGATGACCCGGTGGTCCAAGAAAGACCTTACTGGGCAGGTATTGAAAGCTGCAGCGCAAAGGGGTGGAGAAGAGTGGGAAGTCATTGAGTTTCCCGCTTTATTTGATGAGGACAGACCCCTATGGCCTGAATTTTGGTCGTTGGCTGAGCTTCTAGCCCTCCGTACAGAGCTTCCAGCCAGTAAATGGGCGGCGCAGTACATGCAAAGCCCTACTTCAGAGGTTTCTGCGCTCATTAAACGTGAGTGGTGGAATATATGGGAGCATGATGACCCACCCCCTTGTGATTTCATTATCCAGTCTTGGGATACTGCGTTCTTGAAGACAGAGCGCAGTGACTATTCGGCATGCACTACTTGGGGGGTATTTTCTATACCCGACGATAACGAGAAGCTGCAGACAAATATTATACTTTTAAACAGTTTTAAGAAGCGCATGGAGTTCCCGGAGCTTAAACGAGTGGCGTTTGCGGACTATACGGAATGGCAACCTGATGCGCTCATTATTGAGGCTAAAGCTTCCGGGGCTCCACTGGTGTTTGAGCTTCGGGCTATGGGGATTCCTGTGCAGGAGTTTGTCCCCAGCCGGGGGAATGATAAGATTTCTAGGCTCAATGCCGTGGCTGATATGTTTGCGTCGGGTCAGGTTTGGGTGCCTAATACGCAGTGGGCTGAAGAGCTTATTGAAGAGGTAGCGAGCTTTCCTTCAGGGGAGCATGACGATCTTGTGGACTCCATGACGCAGGCGCTGCTGCGCTTTAGGCGTGGGGGCTTTTTACGTTTGGATTCTGATGAACCGGAGCCTAAGAAACAATTTAGGCGGCGCAAACTAGGGTACTACTAGAGTCAAAGGTACATATATATGGCAACCAATGTAGATAAGTCGCTTTATGAAGCCCCCCAAGGGCTGGCGCAATCGTTCCAGAAGGGGCAACCTGATCTGGAGATAGAGATTGAGAACCCCGATTCAGTCAAGATCAACGGTTTGGAGATTGTTCCCGAGGAGGATGCAGATGAGTTTAATCTTAATCTTGCCGAGGACATGGATGACAGAGAACTACAAAGCATAGCCTCTGAGCTTATTGGGCAATATGAGGACGATGTTTCATCCCGTAAAGATTGGATGCAGACCTACGTAGACGGTCTTGAGCTACTGGGTATGAAGATAGAGGATCGTACCGAGCCGTGGCCCGGTGCATGCGGGGTATACCACCCGCTGCTGTCTGAAGCTTTGGTTAAGTTTCAATCAGAAACCATCATGGAGACTTTCCCTGCTGCGGGACCGGTTAAGACGGAAATTATCGGCAAGGAGACTCAAGATAAAAGGGAAGCCGCTGCCCGAGTGCAAGTGGACATGAACTACCAGTTAACTGAGGTGATGGTTGAATATCGCCCGGAACATGAGCGCATGCTGTGGGGGCTGGGGCTTGCGGGTAATGCGTTCAAGAAAGTGTATTTTGATCCCAACCTAAACCGGCAGGTATCTATATTTGTTCCCGCCGAGGATATTGTAGTGCCCTATGGTGCGAGCAATCTTCAGACTGCCGAGCGTGTTACGCATGTCATGCGCAAGACTAAGAATGATTTGCTTAAACTGCAGGCTGCTGGGTTCTATCGGGAAGTAGATTTGCCTGCCCCGACCAACGTACTAGATGATGTAGAGAAAAAGATTGCCGAGAAGATGGGCTTTAAAGCTACTTCTGATAATCGGTATCGTCTCCTTGAGATGCAAGTTGATCTGGACTTGGCAGGGTATGAAGACGAAGATGAAAACGGGAAACCCACGGGCATTGCCCTACCGTACATCGTGACCATTGATAAGGGTACTACTACAGTACTTGCTATACGCAGGAATTGGGAACCCGACGATGAGACTCATGCCAAGCGTAACCATATGGTTCACTATGGATATATACCGGGGTTTGGGTTCTACCATTTTGGGCTGATACATCTTATCGGGGCGTTTGCTAAATCGGGTACTTCGCTTCTTCGTCAGCTTGTTGATGCAGGTACTCTGTCAAACCTGCCCGGTGGGTTCAAGACGCGAGGCATGCGGGTCAAAGGCGACGACACGCCCATAGCACCGGGGGAGTTCCGTGACGTAGATATACCTAGTGGTGTATTGCGGGATAACCTGATGCCGTTGCCCTATAAGGAGCCAAGTCAGGTACTTGTTGGGTTGATGAATCAGATCGTGGATGAGGGCCGTAGGTTTGCATCAGCGGCTGATCTTCAGGTATCGGATATGTCGGCGCAGTCCCCAGTGGGCACCACGTTGGCTATTCTTGAGCGTACTTTAAAGGTAATGTCTGCGGTACAGGCACGTATCCACTATTCGATGAAGATTGAGTTGAAACTGCTCAAGAACATTATTAGGGACTATACCCCGGAAGAGTATAGCTACGAGCCGGAAGAAGGTACGCCGCAGATAAAGAAGTCTGATTATGATCAGGTTGACGTAATACCAGTATCTGATCCTAACGCAGCAACAATGAGCCAGAAGGTAGTGCAGTATCAAGCGGCCCTACAATTGGCACAGACGGCTCCCCAACTATACAACTTGCCTATATTGCATCGTCAGATGCTGGAGGTACTGGGTATAAAGAACGCCAGTAAGCTAGTGCCTATTGATGAAGACAGAAAGCCTGTTGATCCTGTAACGGAGAATCAGAATCTGCTTGTAATGAAACCCGTTAAGGCATTTCTGTATCAAGATCATCAAGCGCACATCCAAGTACATATCTCAGCTATGCGTGATCCCAAAATTCAGCAGATTGTGGGGCAGTCTCCTATGGCGCAAGGCATTATGGCGGCTATGACAGCGCATATTAATGAGCATATTGGATACGAGTATCGCAAGCAGATGGAACAGCGCATGGGTGTAATGCTCCCGTCCCCAGAAAAGTTGGAAGAAGAGGGAATCCCAGAGGCTATGGAGGTGCAAATCTCCCAGCTCGCCGCACGTGCAGCCCAACAACTGTTGCAGCAGAACCAACAGGAAGCGCAATCTAAGCAAAATCAGCAGGCGGCTCAAGACCCATTGATCCAATTGCAGCAGCAGGAGTTGCAGATCAAACAGCAAGAACAAGAACGTAAAGCGACGAAAGACAAGATTGATGCTGCTGCCAAGGCAGATCAGTTAGAGATTGAGAAAGAACGAATTGCATCGCAAGAGCGCATTGCTGGTGTACAGGTAGGGGCTAAGACAGCCAAGGACAAAGCGGAACTTGCCGCTAAGCAGCAGCTTGAGGGAATTCGTATTGGTGTAGATACAGCCCATAGAAGAGCGCAGCTAGCGGTACAGAACCAACAACCTAAAGGCCGCTAATGAGCACAACGTTTGAAGTGTTGCTCGGGCAACATAGATCAAAACGCACACAGATTGCAGACGCCCTAGCTAATGGGGCAGCTAAAGATTACGCAGAGTATCGCGCAATGTGCGGTGAGATTCGGGGTCTTCTTGCCGCAGAAATGCATGTCCAAGACCTTGCGAAACATTTGGAGAATAACGACGATGAGTGAAATTCTGATTGGAGCAGATGCTACCCCCCTCCCCGATACTGCGGAAAAGAAGGCTAAACAGATGCCGGAGCCCTCTGGGTTTCGTATTCTGTGCATGGTCCCAGAGATAGAAGACAAGTTTGACAGCGGACTCATTAAGGCAGATGCCACCGTTTATGCGGAGGAAAGGCTCACGACTGTCCTTTTTGTCATGAAGCTTGGGCCGGATTGCTACAAGGATACGTCTCGGTTTAGTTCCCCTTGGTGCAAAGAAGGCGATTTTGTTCTGGTTCGTCCCAATTCAGGCACCCGCCTGAAGATTCATGGACGCGAATTCCGCATCATTAATGACGATACTGTCGAGGGCGTAGTCGAAGACCCACGCGGCATTGCACGAGCATAGGGGGTAGATCATGGCTGACGATTATAAGTTTCCAGATGAAGTAGAAAATGAAACCCCGGCTAAAGAATCTGAAGCAGTTGACGCGCCTAGCGTAGATATAGAGATTATTGACGACACACCCGCCCAAGACCAAGGACGGGAACCCCTAGCCAAGGAAGTAGTTGCTGAGCTAGAGAAAGATGACCTTGAAGATTACTCCGACAAGGTAAAAAAGCGCATGTCCCAGATGAAACGAGTCTGGCATGACGAACGTAGGGAGAAGGAACAGGCGCTTAGGGAGCATCGGGAAGCTGTTGCATTTGCCCAGCATATTCTTGAGGAGAACAAACAACTTAAGAACACGCTAACTGAGGGGGCCAAGCAATACGCCACCACTGCGCAGTCTGCTGTGGACATGGAGCTTGATGCGGCTAAACGTCAATATAAGGATGCGTATGAATCCGGAGACGCTGACCAGATCATTAACGCCCAGCAAAAACTGACAGAAGTTAGCCTAAAACAAGACAAAGTTAAGAACTTTAAGGCCCCTTTACAAGAATCTGATAATGGGGTACAAGTACCTCAACATGTGCAACAAGTTCAACAAAAGGCTAACTACCATCCTACTACCGCAGCATGGATGTCAAAGAACACTTGGTATGGACCGGACACTCTGATGACCGGCCTTGCTATGAGCAAACACGCCGATTTGGTATCCAAATTTGGTGCTGAGTACACAGGCACTGATGCATATTTTACTGAAATCGACAAGGAGATGCACCAGCGTTTCCCTGAAAGGTTTGAATCAGAAGCACAACCGCAGTCTGGGGGCGGCAAGCCCAGCTCGCGCAGTGAGTCACGACCCGCTACAGTAGTTGCACCTGCAACGCGAAGCACAGCGCCTAAAAAAATTGTGCTAAAAGCAAGCCAAGTAGCTCTTGCTACAAAGTTTGGTTTGACTCCCGAGCAGTATGCTCTTGAAGTGCAAAAACTGGAAACGCAATCATGACCCAAAATAGACTTGCACGCGAACTTGAAGGCCGGGATACCACCCAACGTAATAAAGCGTGGGCACCCGCACAATTGCTACCTGCTCCTAACCCTCAACCGGGATGGGCATTCAGGTGGGTACGGACAGCAATCTTGGGAACATTTGACCCTACGAATGTGTCCGCAAAATTTCGTGAGGGTTGGGAGCCTTGCAAGGCCGAAGATCATCCGGAAATCCCGTCGCAATCAGATCAGAATTCTCGCTATAAAGGCAACATCGAGATTGGCGGTTTGCTGCTGTGCAAGATTCCACAGGAGTTTATGGATCAACGCGCAGCGCACTACAGGAAAGCAAACGACATTCAAGTTGAAGCCGTCGATAACAGCTTTATGAAGACCAACGACCCAAGGATGCCTCTGTTCTCAGAGCGCAAGTCTTCGACTACCTTTGGGCGTGGGGCTAAATAACTTAACTTTTTAGGAGTTCTATATGGCTTATCCTACTGTTTCAGCCACCTACGGGTTTCGTCCCGTAAATCTACTGGGGGGTCAGGTTTTCTCTGGCTCGACCCGGCAGATGGCTATTGCGTCTGGACATGCTACCAATATCTTCTTTGGGGATGTTGTAATCATGTCTGCAAACGGCTGTATCAATAACGCAACCGCTACCGCTACCGGTACGGCAGTTGTTGGTATTTTCATGGGTTGCAGCTACATCAATTCGTCTAACCAACGTGTGTTTGGGCAGTACTACCCCGCCACGATTTCCAACGCAGTTGATGGCGCAAGTGCAACTGTAGCGTATGTTGCAGACGATCCTGATCTAGTGATGAAGGCAGCGATTCAATCCGCCGCTGACGCTGCTCCTTCAGCTAGTCAGGCAAGCCGTGCCACGATGGTCGGGGGCAATGCGTCTATCGTCTACCAGACTGTTACTGGCTATACGGCATCTGGTGATGGTACGCAAGGTGTTCTTAACAGCACCGCAGTAACCGCTACCCTTCCACTTAAAGTCATCGACGTTGTTCCCGATACCGCGCCAGCAGTTGGCTCGTTCGTGGAGGTCTTGGTTTCTTGGAACCAATTCTGCCACCTGTATCGCAACACAACTGCGGTATAAGGAGATAAATAATGGCTATTTCACGCGCACAACTACTTAAAGAACTTCTCCCCGGCTTGAATGCTCTGTTTGGTCTGGAGTATGCAAAGTACGGTGAAGAACACAAAGAGATTTTCGAGACTGAAACCTCTGAGCGTTCTTTTGAAGAAGAAACCAAGCTGTCGGGCTTTTCTGCTGCTCCGGTGAAAAACGAAGGAAGCGCGATTTCCTACGATAACGCCCAAGAAGCATTTACCGCCAGATACCAACACGAAACCATTGCTCTTGGTTTTTCGGTGACAGAAGAGGCTATCGAAGACAACCTGTATGACTCTCTGTCTGCCCGTTACACCAAGGCTCTGGCCCGTGCTATGGCGTACACCAAGCAAGTTAAGGCTGCTGCTATCCTTAACAACGCATTTACTGGTGGCCCGACCTACGGTGACGGTGTTGTCCTGTGTTCTGCTTCGCATCCGCTGGTCTCCGGTGGAACGAACAGCAATACGGGCGGCGCTGCTGACCTGAATGAAACCTCGCTTGAGGCTGCTGTCATTCAGATCGCTGGCTGGACGGATGAGCGCGGTCTGCTCATCGCCGCGAAGCCCCGTAAGCTGATTGTTCCTCCGGGTTTGATGTTCGTTGCTACGCGCCTTCTGGAAACGGAACTGCGTACTAGCACCAACAACAACGACATCAACGCGCTGAAGAACAATGGTTCGATTCCTGAAGGGTACCGTGTAAACCACTTCCTGACGGATACGAACGCTTGGTTCTTGATGACTGACGTACCTAACGGTCTGAAACACTTTGTCCGGACGCCTCTGGCGAACTCAATGGATGGAGATTTCGATACTGGAAATGTGCGTTATAAGAGCCGTGAGCGTTACAGCTTCGGAGCGTCTGATCCGCTTGGCATCTTCGGTGCCTCTGGTTCTACCTAATAGAATCAAGTAGTTAGCGGTTGAGAGGGGCCACTTCGGTGGCCCTTTTCTATTGTGCCAGCGGTAGCAAAGGCGTTACCTGTGTCGTAACCAAATTCGTAAAGCTGCGCGATGCTTGTATTTCACCATCCATAGAAAAGCACGTTGACGCCATTTAAATCGTATGATACAAATACAGAGGGTGGATGGCAGAATGAAGAACTAGCCATTAAAAGACAGCTTAAAGCGTCCATTTTTTATCTGGGAATTTTTACGCATAGCGACTGCCCCAGCAGACTTGTTAGAGACTCTATGCGGATGTGCTAACACACTGGAGAATTAAATGGCTATTTCGACATTCGACGGCCCTGTCCGTTCGCTTGGAGGTATGTACAACCAAGGCCCAAGCAACCAAGTTACTCTTGGCGCTACCGTAACGCTTTCTGTTGCAACTCACGGCGGTCTTATTTGCTTGGTTCCCGCAACCTGCGCTATTACGTTGCCGACCATTGTCGCTACGGCAAATGCGGCTGGTACTGGCCCCGGTAACGACCCCAACACCCTCAACAACCTTGGCGTTGAGTTCCGCTTGTTCTTCAACGTCATCTCGGCTGGTGCTACTGCTCAGACTGTTACTTGTGGCGGTTCCGATAAGCTTGTAGGTACCTTGGGCGTTACGTCCACTGTCTATAACGCCTTTGCCTCAGTGACCAGCACGATCATCACGTTGAACGCCACGACTACTGGCGGTGCTGCGCGGGGTAGTTTCATTAGCCTGATCCCGCTGGCTGCTAACCTCTGGTCTGTCAACGGTGTTTTGGTTGGGTCTGGTACTGCCGCGACTCCGTTCTCCTAACCTTCAGGGGGCTTCGGCCCCCGTTTTACTTCTAGGAGATTACTGTGATGCAAACAGACGTACTATCCGCACACCTTAACAGTTCTGGCTTTGCTGTTCTTGGGCGCTACAGGCTAAAGAGTTTTCTGTATGTAGCTTCAGCTACCGCAGGGACTATTAACATCTACGACACCACTGTAGCTCCTGTTGCTGCAACCACGGGTTATGCACAGTCAACCTTCACCGTTACCGTTACCAGCACCTCACATGGGTTAAAAGTTGGGCAACAGGTTGGCATTACTTTTGGTTCGGTCACAGGTGTTTCGGCTACTAACGGCAACTACGTTGTTGCTACGGTTGCGGATGCTAATACTTTTACCATTACTGACATTAACAGCAGGACTATTACTGGTGGGGCTTGCACTTTTACGACGGGCCGCTGGCTGACCTCTGTTGATACAGCCGCACTTACTACCTCTGGGGTTCCTCAGAACCAAAACGTACTGATTCCGGGCGAGGGTGTTATTGCCTATAACGCTATGTACATTCTGATTACGAACCAAACTGGCGTAACCATTTTCTACGGATAACAGGAGAACCCGTGCAAGTCCAAAAAGGTTTTGACCTAGCTGGTAAAAAGTTGATGATTGGTCTTCCCGCCTACGATCACAAAGTGGGTGTGAAAATGGCAGTATCGTTGATGCAGCTTGGACAAAAACTGATGCAGCACGGGATAGACGTAGAGGTTAATAGCCTCTGCGGTTGTTCTGTTGTGTCTCGCGCACGGAATATTATTGCTCATGAGTTTATGAAGTCTAACGCTGACCACCTCATGTTCATTGATGCTGATATGACATTTGATGCGGATGATGTTATCCGGCTGATGTGTTGGAATCAGGACAAGGCAATTGTGGCGGGTGCTTATGAGGCCCGTAAAGAAGGTAAGGTCTATATCGTATCCCTAGACGGTGGGCATGGGGTTAGTGGGCCGCAAGGCAAAGTTACGATGGATGAGGCGGGGCTTGTACGGGCTTACCGCGTAGCTACTGGGTTCATGATGATCCAGCGCCGTGTGTTTGAGGTTCTTAAAGAGGCTCACCCTGAGTGGGATCACAAGGACACAAATACGGATGCGCGGTTGCATGCTTACTTTGACTTCAAATGCACCCCTGAAGGGTATATTGGAGAGGACTTCTTGTTCTGTGATCGTGCGCGGGAGCAGGGCTTGGACATCTGGCTTGACCCTACGATTAAACTAGGTCATATGGGCATCCATGAGTACAGAAGCGACTTTGGTAACGATGTTCTGTACCCTTCGATGGAAGCGGCACAACAAACGCTTAGTACGGCGGCATGAAATGGCTAAGACTCCAGCATGGACAAGAAAAGAAGGCAAGAACCCGGCGGGTGGGCTGAACGCGAAGGGGAGGGCTTCCTACAAAGCAGCAAACCCCGGAAAGCCCGGCTTGAAGCGGCCCCAACCCGAAGGCGGCTCCCGGCGCGATTCCTTCTGTGCGAGGATGACGGGGATGAAGAAGAAGTTGACCTCCGCCAAGACAGCAAATGACCCGAATAGCCGTATAAATAAAAGCCTTCGGGCTTGGAAATGCTAGGAGATTGATATGGCAGATATAACCCCTACCCCAGAGAACATTAAAGATATTCGTGACCAAGCAG
>Ga0209084_1001465_pt1 | contig 19708 bp, 21 predicted proteins | sample C_130820_MF_Meta_FD_187309 | JGI IMG/M metagenome (GOLD analysis project Ga0209084, IMG submission 187309) | Freshwater microbial communities from Lake Croche, Canada to study carbon cycling - C_130820_MF_MetaG (SPAdes) (version 2) | ecosystem: Environmental > Aquatic > Freshwater > Lake...
AGCCTCTGACTCTACGTCATGGTTGTGACGTAGCCCGATTCAGGCCTCAAAATAGACCCTAAAATGAGGCCACAAAAAGTCCCTATAGTAAATACGTCACAGAGACACGCTAGTATTACCGATTTTGTGACGTAAACCTGCACCCCATGACCCCGGGTATTGCTCCGAAACTAAAACCCGTGCAGGCCCGCGCACATTATCCAAGATTCACCGCATCTAATTGCTTTTTAACGTGCGTTTTACAGAATGTTGTACCTTTTATCAGCTTTCTACCGCATTTTGTATTTGTGTTTGATGTATAGATGCAACCATCTAGCAATGCAGATTCAAAGACAGGCTCTAAAGGTTTTCCTGAACGGTAGTTTAATATTTTAAGAAGCATATTATCTCTTGATACTTTTAATCCTTCTGCAGATTTGTTTAGAGCACGGATCGATGCATCTAAATCTGTCATTGATTCGTCCAAACTTGTTAAGAAAGATTCGATTTTTATCACCATATGCTCCTTTTCTTCTCCTGTTTTATAGGATAATATGTCCATTAATATTCTTATGGCCCATAATATTATCTCTTTCCGCATTTCATCGTTTATTTCACAGAATGTTAAGAATAATACAGGTTTCTGTTTAGGGGACCTTGCTATCTGAAACTGCTTCATTGTAAATATTTGTGATTCTAGAGAAATTAATATACCTCCATTTGCTTCTTCATCTCCATCCACATCTGCATATAGCTTTTCAATCTCTGCTGTGTTTACACGACGTTTATAATTCTTTGAATCTATAAGAAGTTTGGTTTTTATACCAGTTTCTAGCATTATTGTTAGATGGAAATCGCCAGCATGACCAACACTCGTCATATCCTTTACACAAGCATATGGGAGTCTGGGTATTACTGACGATAATAACAATTCTAATACTGTAGCTTCTCCACTCTTACCAATTTCATAACTGCTCTTGGTATTTGCAGAAACATATTGAGCTAGTTGAGTTTCTAATAATACTATTTTATCGCGCATGTGTATATGAGAATCACTCAGCATTGATATTACCGTTTCTTTCCCTTCTAGGCCCGCAATTTGTTCCTTTAATCCACTTAATTCTTTTAACTTTTCTAGTTCAGAGTCTTTTCTAATCGTTTCTAGCTTTTCTTCTAATTTTTCGGTTACTTTTGTTTCTATAGAAATATTAAGTTGGGATATTCTGCTTTCGGCTGATAATAATTTTCCTCTTAATTCTTCTAGTTCGGATAATTTTCCTTTTAAAGATTCTAACATTGTCTGTCTTCCTTCCTCCTTCCATCCATCCGCCTTGGTTGCCTCCTCTTCTGTGGACCAGTGTTCGAATAATCCCTTTTTACAGGTCTGCCAACACAGAGCTCCCAGATTTGCTATTAATATTCCTTCATCCTCTGTCACTGTTTGATACAGAGGATCAAGATCTTTTAGGCGGAGCATTACTATGTTAGACTGCTGGGGGGCCCGTTCAAATGTTATCCTTAAAGTTGATACTATTTTCGATAGTATGAGTAATATTATGTACTCATTCATCTGCCCTATTTGGCAGAAACCTGTTTATCAAGGAGCGGGTCCAAAAACTCCCTTGCCCTCTAAACCTGATGAACCTCTACGTATTCGAATTCCACGATTTATTATCTGTAGAAATTGTGAACAAGAAAAAATTCTTAAGGCAGATGAATTAACTCCTATTGGATGGAGGTGTGTAGAATGTTTTAAAAAATATTCGTATACGTTTTATTAACCAAAAATCGTCTTGTATTTTGTTTTTGTGGATGTTTGTGGGTTTTTGTGTTTTTTGGTTGGAAGGCCTCTACTCGGACTCGTTGAACTCGGTGCGGCCCTTCCACCCTTTCTGACGCTTATTGGTCACATAGGTCCACCCGTCGTTCTCGTCCACGTACTCTCGGTCCCCCCCGAAGAAGACCGCCTTGTAGACGTAAGGTGACGTCTTACAGGCATCGCAGGTGATGCCTGAGGAGTGATGGGTCCTCACGGTCGCCCTATCTGCAGGGGCCTTCTCGAGGTTCTTCGTCATTGCTGCTGTGTCGCAGGAACGAATAGTGTGGGAATGGGGCATCGTCTTCGGTGCCGGCCACTTTAATAGTACTAAGCGGTTGATATGTCAACTTTTTTAAGCACCATTATAGGGATGTGTGGGTGCAACAAAGGAAGAGTTGGTGCTCATGTAGTATCTCATGTTGCATCTGCTAGAGTTTTTCCTCAACGAGTTATCCGTGGAATGGTTCAACATGCTCCTCCACCTCCGTCTGATCCTCTTCCTATACAACATGTCGCTACTGTAGATCCATTCACACCGCCAGTACAACGGTTTCCTCCTAGACCAGTTAATCCACGTCTCAGAGTTTTACCTCAGAGAGTTATGAGAGGTAACCAGCCTCCACCTCCTCCTCAGCCTACCTATAATCCTGAAACTACCATCTGGGGCCCTATGATGTGGAAAATCTTACATACCTTGGCAGAATTCTGTATTGATGCTACTCTATGGAATGATCTCATTTCTCGACTCACTATTGATATTCCCTGTGTTGTCTGTCGTGGACATTTTACGGCCTATATACAGGCCCATCCTCTTGGATCCATAGATACCATTAATCTTACCAATTGGTTCTTTACCTTACATAATGATGTCAATCAACGTACTAATAAACCCGTTATTACTACTATTTCTTCCTTCGATGCTTTTCGTGTAGAGTTACCCACCTTGATTCCTGCATTATCAGTTTCCTTCCCACCCGAGACGATTGATATTCTCCTTCGTATGGCAGGCGTATAAATTTCCATAACCATAGTAATGCAAGAACTCATTCAATCTTCTCGTTATAAGATTACGTCCTTGTCTGTGGATAGTCGATTCGCAGACCAGAACTATGGCAATCCTCCTGATACTAGTGATTTCTTACTACGTCTTCCTGAACCTATTAAGAATGTTATGAGAATACGACTTTCTAGTATTGAAATTCCTCCTGTAGAATATACCTTCTCGGCAGAAAAGGGTAATATCGCTGGTACTCTTGTAGATGCAGGCGGTACCGTTAGTTTCAGTATCTCAGAAGGAAATTATTCTACTACTACCTTGGCTGCAGCTGTCCAAACGGCTCTCAATGCAGTTAGTTCCGGTTATACGTGTGGAATAGATCCAGTTTCTGGAAGACTTTCCATTACCAAGAGTTCGGGCCAGTTTACTCTGAATTTCGGATCCACAAATATTAATGTCTGTTCCAGAAAAACCCATTGGGGTCTAGGATACTTTCTCGGATTTCGTATTCCCTTTGTAGATTCTTCTGGGGCAGTTGTCACCATGAGATCCATTACCTCTACGGCATCTAAGGTTGTCGGTTATGCCGCTCCTCTTATTACCCAGAATACCTATTATCTCATGCAGCTACAAACTCCAGAGCTTCTTGAAACTATCCGTCACAGAGTCGAAGGTAATGCTGCTATTCCTGCCTTTGCCAAAATTATTCTTAAGAATAATGGATTCGGTATTGATATGGATGATAATTCCAATGATGTCTGGAAGGAGTTTACCTTCTTGGCCCCTACCAATATTAGCCAACTCAGAATTAAACTGTTAGATCCCTTTGGAGTCCCTATACGTCTAACAACTACTGATTGGTCCGCCACCTTTGAACTTACCGAGGTCGTTAACTCTCATACCTATGACACTCTCAATAAGACGTATTCTATGTAAGAGATTTTTCATATTTTTGTTATAGAGGGATATCCCTATAACCAAAATAATTAGTATACATGTTTAATGGCGACGGGACTGGCGCTGGCGGCGGCTCTGGCGGCGGCTCTGACGCTGACGCTGGCTCTGACGCTGACGCTGGCTCTGACGCTGACGCTGGCTCTGGCGCTGGCTCTGACGCTGACGCTGACGCTGAGTCCGGCGTCTGTTGCGACGAGCACCACCGCCCATGAGGCCGCTGGGGGAAGGGGCAACACCAGAAGACGATCCTGTAGAAGTTACACCGGCCATTTCTACTAAGAGATGAGAATTTATATTTTGCAGCGACATTCGGGACAAGTTGCGGACCGAGCCTTCCACAGATGTAACGCAGTCTTTTCAAAGATATGGCCACAAGGGGTAACCGTTCCATTCGCCGGAGTTAACAGATCTCCTGTAATCGGACAGATCATTCCATCCGCGGCTGCCTTTTCCAGAAGAATCTGAACAATATGTGCGGGAAGGGTTGGAGGGGGAGGGGGAGGTGGACCAGGACTACGTGTTAGACCGGACGGACGTTCATACGACAGCTGGGGCCGAAGATTCTCTTGAAAGGTATTCTCCTCAATCTCTTCCATAGACACCTCGGGGCCCATAACCTGGCCCAGTGGAATATATGTGTCTTGGGAAATTCCAGGATCTATGTATCGGACTTCCTCGGGCTGCAACAGAGGCCAATCGGTTCTAACATTCGTCTGAATGTCGGATGAAATGAAGAGATCCTCGAAGGGCCGGAACATCCGCGTCTGGCCATATATATAGTCTGTCATTGCCGTCGTATCTGGGAACCATTTCCCACGATTACTCTTCAGGAGATACAGGCTGTCATTTAACACATAGGCACGTCGACTCATTATGTGTGGAATACTAGCCCGCCGGGCTAGGTCGGGCAATTTCACCTTTTTTGGGTTGCTCAAAAAGTGACGGGGTCGGGGGGCGGGTGAGATATGCAATGACTTCTAGTGAGTACTGTTATACTCAGGATTGGACCGTTTCTCAGGATATTGAGTTTACCAAGGGATCTACGTTTACGCTTCCTGAGACGGGACTAACACTGCACGAGAAACGGGCCCATATTGTCCGTGCTCTTGGGACCTGGCTGTGTGGTCAGGATATGGGGACTATGGCAGATACCATGATTGCAGAGGATGTCGATCCGGAGTCTATTCGTCAGGAGGTTGAGGCCGGTGACTTTCCTGCGGGTCGTCTGTATCTTGTTATTCGACGCCTTGATGCCTTTTCGGGCGTCTGGGGGGCTCGTGACGTCGCCTTGCTGTGTTATGGTATCTGCATGGCTAGTCTTGAGGATAAGGAGTGTCCCTTTAATGATGATATTAAGGATCTGGTTCTAGGATTCGTTGATCATGATCTTCTTCCTACGGGTGAGACTGTTCGGGCCCTCTGGAACAAGAGTCCCTTTGATCCTCTCAGGAATGCCGATCCTCTTCCTGAGGAGGAGGAGAATGATGACATTATTCCGGTTCCTCTACGTCCTTCTCTAGACAATCGGTTCGATGATCTCTTCTGTTCTCTCGGTACATACAGTGCGGTGTGTGTGGGCTTTCTCGTTACCTATTGTATTGCTATCGTACACGCAGGTGGGATTCCGAAGTACTAGACAACCAAAAACCAAAAAATTGTTTCTTTATTTTTTGGTTCTAGGTTGTTCCTCTAGTACGGTGTGTAGTAGGGATTGGTGACGGGACCCTGGAGAGCAGGTACACCGTAGGGGTACGGGGGAGGGGCGGGCCCTCGGGCCGCCTTGGCGGCGGCTGCAGCAGCCTTCTGGGCCCGTATCTCCTCCTTGCGGAGCCTTATCATCGTCTTCTCGTAGACCGCATGGAACGCCTTCATTGCCTCCGTGTGAGCGATCGAGTGAGCATAGTCGGACATGGTACGGTGTTCTTACAGCGTCGCCATTGATTGAATCATGAGCGTAGCAGTGGTCACCTTTAAGGGGCGCCCGCGCCCCTTCAACCCCTGGATCTGAGGGTAAACCGATGTTAGACTAGGGGACATGCTGTCCCCTCAAACCCCTTGCTATAGGGGATACGGACCCCTACCAAAAAGTTTTTTTCTTTATTTTTTGGCAAGGGGTTTGAGGGGACAGCATGTCCCCTAGTCGACCTCCTCGAAGTCCTCCTCGTTGCGCAAGGGAGATAGGTACGCCGTGATGTCCTCTGGCTCTAGCCAGCTGTTGGTGTAGTTCATCACCAAGGCTACGCCCTCCTTCATGGCGTCCACGTCGCCGTCCAGTTGCAGCTGGTTCCTCAGGCGCCTGAAGGCCCGGTTCCTGTAGCGCTCCATGAGCTGGTGGACCCTGAGCGTGAGTAGGCCACTGTCCTCCTTCATCACCTCGTGCTCGTAGTCCAGAAAGGCCTCTAGACGGTCCGCCTCGTCCTGCACCTGCTCCGCCTCATCCAGGGCCTTCTCCGCGTCGATCCGCTCCTTTGAGCCCTTCTTTGCGGTGAGAGAGTCCAGGTGCTGCTTCTTCTTCAAGACCTCGGCTGTCGCCTCGGCCGTCGCCTTGACCGCTGCGGCCAGAGCGACTGCCACAGAGCGCACGGGGACCATGGCCCGCTCCACAGCTAGGTCGTAGGAGGTCCGCTCGGTGTCGCTGTAGTAGTTGTGCTTCCACCCTGAGGCGCGGTCCATCAGGATAGTGCTGATGGTGATGTCAGTCATTTGGAGCTCTTTGTTCTTCAAAGGCCGCCACCTTCTGACACTGGGGACCTCTGAGCTTCAACTTTACCAGTGGGTGTGATAGCCGAAGCGCTTGACCAGAGTCTTGATAGAGCCAAGGGCGTACTTCTCTGCGTAGAGAACGGGTGTCACCGTGTCGAGGAAGACCTCGACAGAGTGACCGGACCTGTTGGCTAGGTACTCCAGGGCCTTCTCATAGGTCAAGCGCCCGCCGCCCTCCGCCTTGGCCACCAGCTGCGGTCTGGGAGAGGGCCAGACATAGTGATTGTAATGAGGCCGCTTTTTCTTTGGTTGAGGCTCTGGCTCTGGCTCTGGCTTGACGACTGCTGTCGCCCTCGCCTGGATCTCCAGAAGGCAGAGGATGCTCATCTCCATGCGATTCAGGAACTCCTCGCCCAGAGCCAGATCATGGGCCTCGTCATATAGGACGCGGAGCGCGTCAATGAGATTGACGATGGACATTTGGGTACTGTTCTTCAGTAGACCCACAGCCTTCACCTGGCCGCAATTATCATCACTTTTTCACGGTGAGGTACGTGATGGGAACAGAGTCTCCCTCCTCTGCACGGGCTAACATCGGGTCCGCCGGTCGCCGCGCTGCGTCCATGAAGGACCTGCGCAGAATCCAGTTTAGGATGAACGCTGGCTCTGGGGACGTAGGAGAGTGCATGGGCAGCACGGGCTCGGTCTCGGCGAGAGCCGCTATCAAGGTAGTGAACATGGTCTGTTGTCTTCAACGGAACCACCGCTGCCTTACCCACGGGGCTATATATCAGGTTTTTGTACCAAAATTTTGTGACTACGTCACGTCTTAGAGCCATGCATTCACGTGACTACGTTACTTCTTAGAGCCTTTTCCCTTTGCCTCTGCCAGAGCCTGCATGATTCTAACATGCTTGGTCGAGTACGGGCCGTTCTTGGTCTTACCGCCCTTCTTCTCGGTGCGGGTCTTGGGTTCTTTATGGTCCATCTTGTCTTCAAGAGGGGCTGCGGGGTCTAACATCGTAGCCTCAACGTTCGCCTTTAAACGTGACGTAGTTCACGTACATGTTAGAACCGTATGGACCCCTTCTATATGTATCTCTTCCGCCTTGGATGGCTCTATGAGTGGTACTATTCCATCCCACGGAGACCACGGCCGCCTGCGGGGCCAGGGGTTAGGGGGACAGCATGTCCCCCACCAAAAACACCGACGGTGGGGGTCGAACCCACGACTGTGCGGTTAAAAGCCGCACGCTCTACCACTGAGCTACGCCGGTTTTAGCGGGACCTGGTTTCGATCCAGGGACTTCTGGGTTACACCCTATTATGGGCCCAGCGCAATTCCTCTTTGCTATCCCGCTGCACTTACCCTCTACTGGGGTGACGGGGTGTCACCTTTTTGGGCTAAGCAAAAAAAGACGGTCGTCTCTTCCCAGCTGACTCTGCGGCGTCGCCGCAGGAGCTGTTGGTGTGCACCACCTGTGCTCGCACACCTGGGCTCCCATTGAAGGAAGGGTTGAAAAACCCACCCGCGTCGTGTTGACCTCCCCCAGCAGCCGCTAGGCTCAGCTGCTTCGTCTCACGTCCGCCCACTTCACTCACACTGAGAGTCTCTCGCAGTTGTTCGACCCTGGTCCACAAAGCGCCTCCTACGCTTCTATCCACTCGGTCTCTACGGGCCTAGGTCCGTAGAGGGTTGGTGTGTGCCCCATAGGGTAATGACCCCTCCATACGCACACACCCGTCATGCTCAACCGCTCTGCTCAGAGCCGCCCTACTTAGGTGCGGGTGTCAGAACTTCGTTTTCACCTTAGCACGCCCGTTGGAAATGATTCTTCGGATCTGCCCCTCCATCGCAGGCCCACAGCCGTCAGGCTGTCTGGCCCCACAGGGGCCAGCGTCATGCACACCACATCCTTCTGCACGCCCGTTTTTCCAGCCCACCGTTGGTGTGTGCCCCTCAACCCGCAGAGCCAGCTGAAGCTGACCCTGGAATGCTCGTTCCCCATACGAGTCATTGGCTGCCAGATCTAGTCTGGTCCATCGCACACACCTGTCGCATACCACCCTGGGTCAGGTTCGTGCTCCCATACGGGTAAACACCTGCCACCCAGTATTCTATGCGCCCGTTAGCCGCCTCGCCCAGCGAGTAGCCCCTCTCCAGCACATGACCGAACCGAGCTTCGCCGGATAGTGAGCACCGCTGTAGAGGTGGCGCGAACGCCTTGTCTCTCTGCGATACCCGACCAGCTCTCGGTAACAGGGGGAGGGTTGCCGGTTCCCTTTAATCCCCCGATGAGCGCCCCTACCTCTGCGCGCCCACCAGTCGTCAGCTCCGGAATCCCAGTCTCTATAACGCTCACCGGTCGGTGTGCGCCTAGTTGTCTGAGCGATTAAGGACACGGCCCGAAGGATATGCCCACCGAACCTCCCGTTGGAAGAGGCCCGTTCCTGATGTCACCCTCACGTGGCGTCTGACGTCCCTAGTGCACCGGAATGAATTCCGATACAATCGGAGTAAGTGGCCGGATGGCCGCCCCTCCTATGCCTTCCCAAGTCGGCCCGTGCGATCGGACTCCCAATGGGTTAGGCACTGCTTTCGCTGGCTCAGGTTCCCTGGACCCTTCTGGGGGCTCCACGGCGGTTCTCCAGCAGGGCGCCCTGTAACGCCCATCCACCACCACCCCCCTACCTGGGTTTGGGCCCTGTCAACTTTTTCAGGAGGGGGTGTGACGTAACCGTCTGCCCTAGGGCCCTGCCCCCCAGAAGAACCAAAAAGGGTTTGTTCTTTTTGGTTTTTTGTTCTTTTGTTGTACACGTTACTCTGGAGGTCCCCGCTCTACTCCTCGTCGCTCATGACCTGGTCCGCGTCCGCGTCGATGCCGTAGTTGTCCGAGGAGCCCGTCAGGCGGCCCAGGTAGTCACCAGGCTCCTGCGTCAGCTCGTCCAGCTCGAAGACGTTGCCGTTCTTGTGCACGCGCAGCTCGCCGTCGATCAGGCACATCTCGAAGCCGGCGTTCACGGGCGCCTCCTCCACGGCCGCCACGGACTCTGCTGCAGGGGCAGCCCCGCCCACTGCTGCCTTGGCCTTTGTGGTGGCCTTCGCCTCCTTCTTGGGCTTCTCGGCCTTCTTGGCGTCCTTGTCCGCCTTCTTGGCCTCCTTCTCGGCCTCCTTGGCGGCCTTTGCAGCGGCCTTCTCGGCCGCCTTCGCCTCCTTCTCGGCGGACTTGGCGGCCGCCTTCTCAGGGGAGGCGCTCTTGGACTTGTTCGTGCCCGTCCAGGTCACGCCGTCCTCGAACCACTTGGTGCCAGGCATGTGCACGGACAGCGTCAGCTGCTCGTCGTCCGCCGGGTCCTCGTCGATGCGCCCGTTCCAGCCGGACTTCCAGTCCGGCTTCTCCAGGTACTTCACCAGGCGCTTCGCGCACGTCGCGCAGAGCTCGTCCTCCACCGGCTTCTTGGAGCACTGCTTCTCGTGGTACACGGCCTTCGACCAGCGCGCGTCAGGGTCCGCGATCTGGCGACCCATGCAGAGGGAGGCATCCACGGGCGTCTGGTTCTTGTAGATCTCCAGGTCCGGCGCCTCGCCCACCGGCTCCGCGGCGGGCTTCTCCTTCTTAGGCTTGGACGCCTTCTCCGCGGCCTTCGCCGCCTTCTCCTCGTCCGTCATCTTGGGGCGGCCGGGGCCCTTAGACTTGACGGGCGCTGCGGCCGCCTCCAGGCGCGCCATCAGCGTCGCCACCTGCTCCTTCAGCGTGGCCACCACCGTGGCCGTCGGCGCCAGGCCGTCCACGTCTGCCCGCAGGGCCTGCAGGCGCCCCTCAATCTCGTTCATGCGCGTCTGGGTTGCAGAGGACATTTGGAAGACTGGAAAGTGAGTTGGGATTACTGTTCTTCAGCAACCACCGACATCCCAAAAACCTGTCCGTCTGCCTGTCAACTTTTTCTCCTAGTTGACCAAACCTGGGGGGCCGTGGAGGATGAGAGGTCGGCCGTCGGTAAACCGGTCGATTATGCTTGACCGACCGTCTGGGGGGTGGGGGGGGCGAGAGCCACCCCAGTCAAGTTGCAGGCCTACGCTCGGCATCCCAGGTGGGACGGAGACGGTCAAGTCAGAAAAAAAGTTGACGGGTCAGACGCCTGGTTTGGGGGTAGTCAGCCAGCGATGGCTAGCCGGCGTAGAAGAGTTGCTCAGTAGGATTAAAAGACCTCAAGCTCCTAACTATGCGCCGGCGAGGGTATCTATAGAACGTATGCTGGGCCAGAAGTCCCATACGCCCCCAGATCTGCTGCTACCGCAGTGGTGACGGAAGGGATCCGTGCAGTGCGCGGGTTATTCGTTACGGTGCCGACAGTGGGACGATTCCTCCCCACTGCGCTCTGGTCCCTCACGGGGCCAGGGTGTGAACAAACTGGACGTCGCGGTCTCTTGCGACTGGGGGGTACCTAGAACGGCCCACCCAAAGAGATTCCCTCCTGCAAACGGTCTGATGAGCCACCGCAGGGAATGTAGCTAACACATCGCTAACACAACAACCAACCTCAACATTCTTACGGACACCGTGACATCCTGGGCAGACGAGGTGTGGGAGGGGGAGCTGATGCGTCAAAGCCAGATGGCTGCGAGCATTGCAGCGCTCTCTCCCGCGCAGCGGATTGCATACGAGGCCGCCAAGAGGGCGACTCAGGCCGAGCAGGAGGCCTACACCACGGCGCTGATGGCGCGCCTGGCCGCTGAGGCGGCCACCAGGGCTCCCCCCAAGGAGCACCCCATGCTCCGCGCGCGCGAGACGGAGGAGGGCGTCCGCCAGCTGGCCCACGGCTGGACCATGGAGGACACCCTGTGGGACCAGCCCTTCTCCAGCTACCTGGAGGAGAGGTACCACGGCCTCTACGACTGTGGTTCCATGCCGGAGCGCGATTACGCCGCCTTCATGCAGTGGCTCTTCGCCAACGGCTTCGACGCCGCTGCCCAGAGCCACCGCGGCCTGGTGCGCGCCGTCTGGGCGGACCAGCCCGCCCGCCACTGGAAGCCCACGCAGGCGGCCAAGTGGCGCCCGCAGGAGGGGACCATCCAGCGCTTCTGCATCAAGTGCCCCCAGGGCGAGCCGGCAGAGGGCTGCAAGTACGTGCACGGGGACGTCATCCACCGCGTCAACTTCCCCTGCAAGTTCGCCCTCACCTGCAAGGGCACCAAGCGCGCCGCCTGCCTCCACATGCACCCTGACGAGACCTGGACGCCTGACATGGTCGTGCGCCGGCTCCCTGCGACGGCAGTCGCAGGGGAGCCGCCCATCAGCACTGTGGCTGCACCTGCACCGGTGGCTGCACCTGTGGTCCCTGCACCGCAGGTGCAGGAGCCCATCGCCGCCTACGAGGGGGCCTGGGACGCAGAGGACTTCCAGGTCCCAGAGGTCAAGGTCGTCCCCGTCACAGCAGAGGAGGTGGCCCTGGAGGAGCGCAACAGGCGCAACCGCCAGGTCCAGGCCGGCCTTTAGAACAGAAACCCAAAGACAACAAAGACAGAGAGGTACAGACAGCCTTTTTGCCTGAGGGGCTCTGCCCCTAAAAAAGGTGAAATAGGAGGCGGGATGTTAGACCGAGGTGGTGGCTCCTGAAGAACAGAAGTACCAATGCCTGGCCAGTTTGAGATCCTCAACGGCGTTCCGCTCACCATCAAGGTGCCGGAGTACACCATCGAGGATGACGTGGAGTCTCCTGAGGCACAGGCTCCCAGGCCCCCTACGCCCCCTGTGCGCTGGAGGGTACCGCCTCCTGCGTGGGCCCAGGCACCGGTGGCTGCCCGCTCCTTCTGGTCCAGACTCATCTTGGACTGGTAGGGGGTGGCTTTAGTGACTGAGAGCAAAGCTCTCGTCAACTAAAGACTACAGCCCTTCCAATCCCCCTCTGATGCTGTCTTCTAGGTTCTAACATCGTCTGTCTCCCAGATTACCTACCGCCTAGGTTTTTGGCTCCTCGCCTCTGAAAAGCAGGGGGCGTGCCGCCCCCCAAAAGTTGACAAGACGGACGGCGACTGTGGGGGTGGTGGCGCGGTACTGAAGAACAGTTACCCCCAATTAGCCTTCTAGTCTTCGGAATGCCCGCACACAACACTGCGCAGAAGGAGAAGAAGTCGTCTGGCCCCGCCTCCAAGGCCGGTGGCAAGACCATGGGCAGGAAGGACAAGCGTGCCACGGCGTGCAACTGGGAGAACATTGAGGAGTTCATTGCCCTCCTCCAGGCGCGCGTCATCGTGACCGGCCTCTCCGTCGCCCTGTGCACCAGGACCCTCGGCGGTAGCCGCTGCGAGGTCCAGTACATGAACGGCGAGACGGACAACCTCCCCATCGCTGGCAGCATCCGCGTGAAGAACGCACGGAAGACGCACATTGAGGCGTGCGTGAGCGCAGGTAACGTGGTCCTCATCAACGGGGGCCAGATCACCGCCACCCTGTCCGCCGGTCACTGCAGCCGCGTCGAGCGCCTGTACCGCACCATCCAGGAGCAGGGCTGCTGGGTCCCCAGCCCGGTAGGTGGCGCCGTCAAGATCCCCTCTGAGTTCACGGGGCGCATCGACTCTGAGGCGCGCATCGCCTTTCCCCCGTCCTTCTTCGGCACTGCAACCGCTGTGGACGAGGAGGGGTGGGAGTTCGACCGTGACGCCGAGGAGGAGGCGTCTGGCGTGGCCAGGCTGCGCAAGGGCGCAGAGGAGGTGGCCGCAGAGTGGGCAGAGGACGAGGTCAACATGGATGACCTCTAGGGAGGGGAGCTGCGCTCCCCTCGAACCCCTAGCACAAAAATACAAAGAAAACAAACTTTTTTGGCCCTGGCGCCTGAGGAACCGCTAGGGGGTCTGCGGGGGTCTAACATAATCTGGTCTTGGATCCCTACGTTTCGGGGGCTTCGCCCACCGAAAAAGGTGATGAGTAAGGTTGCCATGATGATGAGGTGGCGGCTACTGAAGACCAGTAATCCCATTTCTACCATGTCTGCCTTCCCCGTGATCAACGTCTCCGCGTTTCACCCGCAGATGATCGACACCAGTGCACAGGCGTGCAAGGGGCGCCGCGAGGCACCAGAGCCGGATCGGCGCTTCAAGCCCTTTATCTTTGGCGCAATGCAGTGCAAGAATCTGGCAGTTCAGGACAGCGGCGGCCTCTGCGCGACCTGCGTGACCCACCTCGCCGCGCACACTGCGGCCCCTGATAGCAAGCACGGCTGGCACGGGCGCGTCGACGAGGCGCCTGAGCTCATGCCCGCCACCAGCCACATCGCGGGCGGCCCCTGGTTTCTCAAGCGGCGCGACAGCTTCTTCACTGACTTCCAGTTCATCCCAAATGGCCGCCTCATGACCGCCAGGCAGGAGGGGCGCCTGGAGCTGGCACCCAGGGTGCCCCTGCGCGAGCTCGAGCGCTTCGCCGCTGGCCAGATTCAGCTCGACATCGAGTTCCTGGCTGAGCGCCGCCAGATCTCGACGCTGGGCCTGCTTCACATCCTGTCTGAGCTCAACGTCGAGCTCAGCGCGCGGATCAAGAACGGCTCCAAGGCCGGGCTGTGCGCCGCCATCCGCAGGGCCATGTCACCTCAGCACTTCAATCCTGAGGAGGACAACTTCGAGCCCGAGGTCCAGCAGATGGCCCCTGCGGGCGACGAGGAGGAGGACGAGCTCAACACCGCCTTCTTCCAGGAGGCAGAGGAGGCCCAGGCCCAGGAGCAGGAGCAGGGGGGCGCAGCCGGCGGCTGGCTCTGTGACGAGTGTATCGCAGAGGAGGCAGCGCCTGCACCGCGAGCTAAGCCCACGCGCTACGTCCCCAACTGGGACCTCGTTCCCGCCAACGCAGAGGTCCGCTGGGTGATCCGTGATGGCGAGCGCACTCTCACCTCCTACGGCCACCACGCCGGCGAGGGCCAGATCCGCTTCGGCCACTCCCTCTCCAAGAGCCTCGCAGACTTCATCAGGCAGGAGCACGCGGCCTGGAAGAATCTCGGCCGCATCCCTGACGAGGCCAAGGGCCCCGCCAACGCCTGGAAGGCCCTCGAGTTCCAGAAGGCCGACAACACCTGGGCCCGCTTCGACACCATCCGCTCTGCAGCCGTCTAAAGGTCTTTGAGATCTAACATCGCCTGTCTCCATCGCCAAAATCCAGAAAGATCAAAAACCCAAAGAAACAAACTTTTTTGGTAAGATCTTAGTGACGCCAGCTATGCTGGCAGGTCAACTAAGATCGACAGCTGTCTGTGTGGTCTAACATTAGGTCTGCTCGGTTCTAACATCGATTGTCCGTTGATTCCCAGAGGTCAGGGGTTCTAGGGGCGGAACGCCCCTAAAGTTGAAACCGGCCCCCTACGGCCCTCGACTCGTGTTCGCGCATGACTCGTGAACTTTCCCAAATGATCCTCGACAGCGTCCTCAAGGACGCCATTGCCGGAATCGCCTTGAAGTCCCAGATGACCGATTTTGTACGGGTCATCGGGGTGACGGAGGAGGGTCCAGAAGAGGACCCGACTACGTCTCCTAAACCGGAGCTCAAGGGCCCCCCCTTGGGCCTGGTCGGCCCGAGAGCCAACATCAGCTATCTCCCCCATCAGGAGGCCGGCGTACGATGGATGTTAGACCGTGAAGCCGTGGGTGCAGACATCTGTAGGGGTGGCATTCTCGCCGATGACATGGGCCTCGGCAAGACCTTTCAGACCATCGGTCTCATCAAGAATTCCGTTTCCCTCAAGACCCTGATTCTGTGCCCTCCTGCTCTCATTGCCGGCTGGACTGAGGAGCTCGAGGCCTGCGGCCTCCCTGTCGTCTCGTTGGAAGAGGCTAAGCGTAGGGATCCTGGGTCCTCGGTCGTGGTTCTCGCCACCTACAATCGCGCACATCTCCATGCGCGCGACTATAGGGGGATCTTTGAGCGGGTCGTCCTCGACGAGGGCCACATCATCCGCAACGGCAAGGCCACTAAACGGTGGTGGTCCTGCATGGCTATCGCCAAGAAGGCCGTGTGCCGCTGGATTCTCAGCGCCACACCCGTCCAGAACGGTGAGAAGGACTGGGTCAATCTCTGTTGGTGGCTCCATGTCAAGGCCAAACCGTCTGACATTGTCGGTCTCGGTCCCGTCATCATGCTCCGCCGTACCATGGAGGACATTCGGATGGATCCTGTCCTCAAGGCATCCGTTCCCCCCGAGCCCACCTTTATCCGTCACAGTCTCTCCATTCCCGAGGAGGGGCCGTCTCGTACCGAGTACAAGGTCTTTCGTGCTCTCACTGACAATCTCAGCACCATCATGGACAGTCACAAGGTCTCCGCTCTTCTCAAGCTCGAGCTCTACATGCGCATCCAACAGTTTGTGGTCCATCCTCAGATCTACATCGAGGCCATGCGGGCCAAGTTCAAGGGAGCCTATCCCCGTCCTGACTGGACCGGCACTACTACCAAGTTCTCCGCCTTTACCGAGATTCTTTCTGCCTCTGAGGAGCCCACTATCGTCTTCTGCAATTTCAGGGCTGAGATGGACATGGTTCGTGATCTTGCTCTTGGACTAGGACGTAAGGTCTGGTCCATTCGCGGCGGTATGGGATCTGAGGCCATTGGACTCGCCGTCAAGGAGGCAAAGGCTTCTCCACAGAAGGCTGTCTTAATTGTACAGATTGTCGCTGGTGGGGCCGGTATCAATCTCCAGTTCTGCACTAGGATCCTCTTCTTGTCTCAGCACTGGAATCCCGCTGTTGTCCACCAGGCATGTGGTCGCGCTGTCCGCATCGGTCAGACTAAGTCCGTCTCCATCCATTTCTTCTCCGTTGATGACTCCGTCTCCTCTAACATCGATCGCAGGATGTTAGAACTACATCTTCAGAAAGTTCTCGTCTCTCGAGACATCTGCTCCACTTTCTATTGCGGCAGCTCCTGGTGAAGGGGGTCAGCGTCTTTAGTGACTGAGAGCTTTGCTCTCGTCGACTAAAGACTACCCCCTTCCAATCCCCCTCTCATTGAGTTTTTATTAAGTTTTTAGTTACCTCTAATAGATGGCTGGCAATCCCGTGCACTCTTGGGGAAATACTCCCTATCACCAGCAGTCTTCCTTTACCAATGCTCAAGGCAGGGCCGGTGGTAGAACAGATGTTGAACCTGCTCTGCACAAGATAGCAAGAGGTACAGATGCACGTGGACAACGTCTTGGATTCAGCAGCCGTCTAAATGCCGCGCTAAAATTCAATGACTATGTTTCTCAAAATCCGCATCAGAACTGGCCCGAGTTAATCAGCCCTCCCAATCACACTATGCGTATTTCTCCCCTCTGTCTTGCAGTAGAATATTCTAATTTACCCATGGCTGTTGTCCTACTATCTCTTGGAGCAGACCTGGATATTAGTCCTATGTGCGGCGAGGGCAAGACACCCCTAAACAGATCTAAGAACTATACGGCCCCAGAGTCTAATGCAATTCGTGAGTTCATGAGCTGGGTTGCACGACGCAGAGAGTTTATTCGTGGTCATCTAGATCCTGAGTCTTCGGATAAACTACAAGAATTAATCGCAATCTTTTCCAAGGATCTTCCGACGAATGCCCCCACGGGCCCGTCAAATGCAGATCTAATGAGGGCAAGACTGTTCGGAAGAAAGACAGGTGGCCGCAGGCGTAAGAATCGTAAGACTAGAAGAGCTGTAAAATAATTTCAGTATCAGTCCCTGGAATCCATGCGACTATTATTTTTTTATTCATCTTAAACATAGTTTTTGCATCCTTCTTTGTCACATATTTCCAACACGGATAGAATGGGTGTGCCTCTGGAAAGATCTGAGCGTAGGCCCATGCATCTTCAAATATAGAAAAGGTATCTGAATCTAATACGATACCTTCTCTATAGGAAACCCGCCATACCATTATCATTTTTGTCTCTTATTTTTTCAATGATCTGCCGCGGAGTGAATTCATGTTAGATAACCTAGGGGTCCTATAGGGATGAGTGAGGGGGCCTTTATGGAACTCGTTAGTCGTGGAAAAAAGGATGCATATTTTATTCAAGATGGAAATAAATCTTTCTTCGGAACTCCTTATACGCGAAGGAATCCTTCTGCGCTAGAAACCTTCTATCAGGAAACAGGAAGCCCCTCACTCTTTGGTCAGTATGTGGATATTGAGATCCCTCGATTCGGTGATATACTCCAATCGGCAGAAGTTCGTATTCAGATGCCTACCTGGCTTCCTTCAGAAATTGTTAGTCTCAACAAGACTATACATATGGATGCATCGGGAAACTACTTGCCTGATATTCGTGTTGGACCTAAGCGGCTACATTATGGGTGGACAAATGGAATAGCAAATTTCTTGATTAAACGGTGGATTCTAATGATGGATTCCATCCAAATACAAGAAGGATTTGGAGACTATAATGACTGGCAGCCTCTGTCAGATACCACGCATCTCAAGGCCCCACTTCTGAATTATTCTACTGGTAGCCATGATGGGGCAGAAAGTAATATCCAGCGGAATGCCACACCACCTGAACTAACCTTTAAGGTCCCAATGCTAGGGCCACTTCCTATAGCAGCTCTACGGGCCCAACGTCTGTTTTTGCGTCTTTATTTAAATACGAGAGAGCTTCTTGTCGAAAGTGGTGCAGATGCTTCAGGCAATTATGAAATATGTCCAGCACCGTGGGATTCCCAACCTATTTATATTGATGGTGTCTTACAGAAAGAGGTTACGATAAGCAAGTACGGAATGGGTCAGCCACATATCCGTGGGCGATTTGAACTCTTACATGTTGATGAAGAGAGTCGTGAGATCCTGAAAAAGACTGAACATGCAATTATCTTTAAACAACAATACCGTCAGGATTTTGTTCTAGATGATACGATGTGGCCTACGGGTCCTGGCTTAACCACGAGCAAAAATATCCGTATTGAACTACAAGGACTCTTTCAACGGCTCTTCTTGGGTCTAACATCGTATGCTCGTGTGCGTCAGAACAAATATAGGGACCTCTCTCCTCCAATCTATGGACCCGTTGTAGCTGAGAATCTCCAGTATCTAAACTCGATGTCTGTCACGATAAATAATCAGGAACGAATTAGTCCTTGGGCTACGTCGACCTTTCAGGAGTTATCACAGAATCTGCAGATGCCGAGAGATATTGCAAGAAAGCTCTATTTTATTATCTTTGGATCTTATCTGGAGGTAGATGAACCGGCTGGTGCAATGAACTTGGCCCGGACGCAAAAAGCGGTCTTGTCTTTGACTCTCAATAATATTTTGCCAGATCCTCAGTTGAGATCTAAGTTGACCCTTGCCTCCTTAATGGGTGATGCGTGGAATATCCTGGATATCAAGGACGGTTTGGCAAAGGTTCGGTATATGGACTAGTTACCAGATTCCCTTGTCACCGCGCCTTCTGGTCGCGACAATGTCCGCATTGAACTCTGACTCCTCCTCTTCCTCTTCCTCCTCATCGTCGAAGTTGTCCAGGAAATTGTTCACGGAGGACTTCTTCTGTACCGCAGGCGCCGATGTAAACTCGCCCCACTCCTCCTCTTCCTCGACTTCTGCTGCAGAAGATGCAGCTGCCTCAGCGACTGCCTTGAAGTTGAGTGTGGTCTTTGGCTTTGGCGCTGCTGCAGCAGAGCCTAACGAAGGGTAGGCCTTCTGAGATCCCAGATTGATTGCCTCCTCATACTTGCGCTTCTCCTTGATCGCCTCGATCGAGGCCGCTGTCTCCTCTCTCTCCTTGTTTGCCCGCGAGACCTGCTCCTGGGCCCTCTTGTCCGATGTCTCCTGTGAGTTAAAGGCACCCCAGCCACCACCTCCACTCTTTGAGGCAGAGGAAGAAGCAAAGGCCCCCCATCCCTCACGCTTCTCAGTAGGCTCTAATGCTTTCATGCGAGAGCTCCAAGAATTGCCAGTAGGACTAGTCATCTAGCCGCTGTCACCTGCTCCTAGTGAGGCACAGTGTCAACTTTTAAGCCGCGCCCATGGCTTTTTTGCTGATCCTTGGCCGACCACTCGTCAGGGATATCATCAGGAAAATGTAGGTCGTAAAAGGCCTCGTATGCCTCGTCCTCAGGGACCTCAACCTCATCGCCTTTCACCTTGAAGCCCGCCTCAGCAGTGATACGGCGCCAGTACGCACATGCCGTCGGCAGAAGCAGAATTGGCTCACGGAGATCAGCGATGTTAGTGTACCTGGCCAGCATGGAGCCCCTCGTAGTCTCCTCATTCAATGCCTCCAAGGGTATTGCATGAAGACGGGCCTTGCGG
>Ga0209084_1001469_pt1 | contig 19678 bp, 20 predicted proteins | sample C_130820_MF_Meta_FD_187309 | JGI IMG/M metagenome (GOLD analysis project Ga0209084, IMG submission 187309) | Freshwater microbial communities from Lake Croche, Canada to study carbon cycling - C_130820_MF_MetaG (SPAdes) (version 2) | ecosystem: Environmental > Aquatic > Freshwater > Lake...
TCGCTTCCTCTCTACCTACGTTCTGAGAAGATTGCAGAACATGGCACAGAACTCAGCGCTGTACTTAAAAAATAGCAACGACTCTGCGGCCCAAGCCGGTAACCTTGCACAATGTCCGCACCAGAAGGTGGCGCTTCACTCGCCGATCAGTTAGCAGCTGATATCCAGGCAGCCGTTGCTGCCGCAATTTCGCGCGGTGAAATTCAGGGCGACATTCCTGCCGCGATTACGTTGGAGCGACCAAAGAACCGTGACCATGGTGATTACGCAACTTCTATCGCACTGCAATTGGCTAAAGCTGCAGGAAAGAATCCACGAGAGATTGCAACAATTTTGCAAGGCGCCATTTCAACAATCGCCGGGGTTACCAAAGTAGAGATCGCTGGTCCAGGTTTTATTAACATCACACTCGACCGCACAAGCCAGGCAGAACTTGTTCGCACAATTCTTACTAATAAGAAGGAGTACGGCCGTGGCACAGGGCTTGCGGGCGTAAAAATCAATCTCGAATTCATCAGCGCCAACCCAACTGGACCATTACACCTTGGCCATACTCGTTGGGCTGCAGTTGGTGATTCACTCGGTCGCGTACTCAGCGCAGCTGGTGCACAGGTCACTCGCGAGTTTTATATCAATGACCGCGGCCGCCAGATGGATCTCTTTGGTCAATCTGTTCAAGCAGCAGCACTTGGAAAACCAATTCCGGAAGATGGCTATCAAGGAAATTACATCGCTGACTTAGCGAAAGAGGTAGTTGCTGCCAACCCTGGAATATCTACATCAGAGGAATTTAGAGAAGCTGCATATAAAGTGCAGCTCAGTCAGCAGCAGAAAGTGTTGGATACCTTTAATACACATTTTGATGTGTGGTTCTCAGAACGCTCACTTCACGAATCAGGTGCTGTCGAACACGGTGTTGAAAAATTGCGCTCGCAAGGCCATGTCTTCGAACTTGATGGAGCAGTCTGGCTTCGCACAACAGATTTTGGCGATGATAAAGATCGTGTGATTATTAAAGAAGATGGCGATCTCACATACTTTGCATCAGATACTGCTTACTACATTAATAAGCGCGAACGCGGCTTTGATATTTGTATCTATATGTTGGGCGCAGATCACCACGGATATATCCACCGCCTAAAAGCTACTGCGGCATGCGCCGGCGATGATGCAAATTACAACGTTGAAATCATGATTGGCCAGTTGGTCAAAATCATGGAGGGCGGCGAAGAACTTAAACTTTCAAAGCGAGCCGGCACCATTATTACTCTTGAAGAATTGGTAGAGAAAGTTGGCGTTGACGCTGCTCGCTACACGCTGATTCGCTACCCAGTTGATACACCGATGGTGATGGATGTCGATGTTCTCAAGCGCAATACAAATGAGAACCCTGTCTATTACGTTCAATATGCGCATGCTCGAATTGCGGCAGTGCTCAGAAATTGCGCCGAATTAGGAATCTCATCCGCACTTGAATCTTTCGACCCATCTCAACTTTCACATGATCGTGAAAATGAGTTGCTGGGTGCACTTGAGCAATTTCCAAGAATTGTTGCGGGCGCAGCCCAATTCCGCGAACCTCATCGAGTTGCTCGATATCTCGAAGAACTTGCTGGCGTTTATCACGGCTTCTATGCAGATTGCCGTGTGCTTCCGCTGGGTGATGAAACAATTGCACCTATTCATTCTGCTCGCGCTGCTCTGTGCGCGGCGACCATGCAAGTCATCGGCAATGGCCTAGATCTCCTTGGCGTATCAGCCCCAGAGAGGATGTAATAGATATGAGTAACGATATGTGGTCAAAGAATTCATCGCTGCAAGGTGGAACTTTGAGCCTTGCCGGTATCAGCGCAGCCCAGTTGGCTAAAGATTTTGGAACTCCCACATTCTTCCTCGATGAAGATGCATATCGCTCTCGTGCGATTGCTTGGCACAGTGGACTGCAATCACAATTCGGAAAAAATGCCGGAACTATTTATTACGCAGCTAAATCATTTATTTGTACTGCAGTTGCCCAATGGATTGCCGACATTGGAATCGGAATCGATGTCTGCACGGGTGGCGAACTCGCAGTGGCTCTTGCAGGGGGAATTCATCCATCTAAGATTGAAGTTCACGGAAATAATAAATCCGTTGCAGAGATAGATCGCGCAGTCTCTGTTGGGGTTAAGACAATCGTGATGGATTCACTCTTTGAAATAGAGCGAGTAGCCGATGCGGCAAAGAAACATGGAGTGCGTCAAGGCGTGATGCTGCGCCTTACTCCGGGTATTGAAGCCCACACACACGAGAAGATTTCTACTGCGCACGAAGATGTGAAATTTGGATTCTCTATTGCTTCAGGTGCTGCATGGGCTGCGGTCGAAGCAGTTGTTGCACGCCCTGAACTTGAATTGCGTGGAGTTCATTGCCACATTGGTTCGCAGATATTTGGCGCAGAGGCACACGAGATTGCAACAGATCGCCTACTAGCATTTATGGCTAAGTATCGAGATGCATATGGCAAAGAACTTGCTGAGCTTGATCTTGGCGGGGGATTTGGAATTGCTTATATAGCTGGTGAGAACACAGTAGAACCTTCAGATGTATTGCCGGCAATTCATGCTGCTGTAACAAATGCGTGCGTAAAGTACAACCTGGCTATTCCAATGATTTCACTTGAACCTGGCCGCAATATTGTTGGGCCAACAATGTTTACCTTGTATGAAGTCGGAACAGTCAAGGATGTAGTTCTCGAAAATGCAGCCGTGCGTAAATATATTTCTGTAGATGGTGGCATGAGCGATAATGCACGCACTGCTTTATACGATGCCGAATACACAGCCGTTATTGCACAACGTTCATCAACTGCGCCGTTGGCACTATCTCGACTTGTCGGAAAACACTGCGAGACAGGTGACATCATTATTCGCGATATTCAACTTCCATCAGATATTGCACCCGGAGATCTCATTGCAACCCCTGCAACAGGTGCATATGGACGCAGCATGGCAAGTAATTACAATCATGTGCCAAGACCACCTGTTGTTGCAGTAAAAGATGGAAAAGCCCGCGTAATTGTGCGTCGAGAAAATGAGGCAGATCTGCTCGCACTTGATGTGAAAGAATGAGCTCATGAGCCCAGCAGATAAACCAGTTCGCGTCGGCATGCTCGGCTGCGGCGTTGTCGGCAGTCAGGTTGCTCGTCTGCTCCTTGAAGATACTGCAGAACTTTCAACTCGCGCCGGAGTTCGCATCGAGCTCACACGTATTGCAGTTCGTACATTGAAGCCATACCCAGGTTTAGATCCAGCGCTCTTCACAACTGATCCTTTCTCAATTGTTAATGATCCAGATATTGATTTGATTGTCGAAGTGATGGGTGGAATCGAACCTGCTCGCGAATTGGCAATGACTGCAATCAACAATCGCAAATCTATAGTCACAGCAAATAAAGCACTTCTTGCAAGCCATGGCGCTGACTTATTTACAGCAGCGTATGCAAAGGGTGAAGATATTTACTACGAAGCTTCGGTTGCTGGTGCGATTCCAATTATTCGCCCACTTCGCGATTCACTTGCCGGCGACTTTGTTATTCGCCTTATGGGAATTGTTAACGGAACAACAAATTACATCCTGACAAAGATGCATGAAGATAATCGCGAATTTGCTGATGTTCTCAAAGAGGCGCAGGCGCTCGGCTATGCCGAGGCTGACCCAACTGCAGATATTGAAGGCTTCGACGCGGCAGCAAAGGCTGCAATTCTTTCAGGGCTGGCTTTTCACACACGCGTGACAGTCGACGATGTGTATCGCGAAGGAATTTCAAAGATCACTCTAGAAGATGTTGCCATTGCAAAGTCGATGGATCACGTCATTAAACTACTTGCTATTGCAGAATTGACACCTGCCGATGAAATTTCGGTACGTGTTCATCCTGTGATGATTGATAAGAGCCACCCACTTGCTTCAGTGCGTGATGCCTTTAACGCAGTATTTGTCGAAGCTGAATCTGCCGGACCATTGATGTTCTATGGACGCGGTGCTGGTGGACAGCCAACAGCATCTGCAATTTTGGGAGATATCGTCGCTGTTTCTCGCCACATTGCACTGAACTCAATCGGCCAACGCGAAACAGATTATGCCGATCGCGATATTGCTCCGATTGAAACAACTAAGACAAAGTTTCTTATTCGCTTAGAGGTAGAAGATAAATCAGGTGTTTTGGCTGCTATCGCAAAGGTATTTGCCGATCAAGGCGTCTCCATTCAAACTGTTGATCAAAATGGCCGCAATGAAAATGCTGAACTCATCATTGTTACTCACCGTGCTACTGAAGGTGAACTCAAGGCAACTGTGGAAGCGCTGAAGAAGATGGCGATGGTCACAAAAATTTCAAGCGTCATCCGCGTTGAAGGAGCAATTTCGTAATGGGAATCTTTAGTAAGAAGACAGGCGCGCACCAATGGCGCGGAGTCATCGAGGAATATCGTGATCGCCTGCCTGTTTCTGCAAAGACACCGGTAGTCACTTTGCGCGAAGGTGGCACACCACTTATTTACGCCTGCGTGCTCTCTGAAATGCTGGGCAACAATGTCTGGGTAAAGTTTGAAGGAATTAACCCAACAGGTTCATTTAAAGATCGCGGCATGACCATGGCGATTTCTAAAGCCGCCGAAGATGGTGCAAAGGCTGTTATCTGTGCTTCAACAGGAAATACATCCGCAGCAGCTGCTGCCTATGCGGTTAAAGCAGGCATGGTTCCTGCAGTACTTATTCCTGAAGGAAAGATTGCAATGGGCAAGCTGGCTCAAGCAGTTGTTCATGGAGCAAAGTTGCTACAGGTAGATGGAAACTTTGATGATTGCTTAGTTCTTGCACGCGATTTATCTGAGCATTATCCAGTTTCACTTGTTAACTCTGTTAATCCATATCGCATCGAAGGCCAAAAGACTGCAGCATTTGAAGTTGTAGATATGTTGGGCGATGCACCAGATATTCATACAATGCCAGTAGGGAATGCAGGAAACATCACTGCATATTGGAAGGGCTATAACGAATATCGCAGCGACAAGATCTCATCCAAACTTCCACAGATGTGGGGATTTCAAGCTGCAGGTGCTGCGCCTCTTGTCACTGGGAAGCCCGTTGCAAAGCCAGAGACAATCGCAACTGCGATCCGCATTGGTAACCCGGCTTCATGGGATCAAGCGATTGCAGCACGTGATCAATCTGGCGGACTCATTGATTCAGTTACTGATGAAGAAATTCTTGCTGCCTATCACTTACTTGCTGCGCGAGAAGGAATCTTCTGCGAACCATCTTCAGCTGCAGGCCTTGCTGGTCTTATTAAATATAAGAACGCTGGCAAGCTGCCAAAAGATAAGACAATTGTTATTACTTGCACCGGCAATGGTTTGAAAGATATTCCATGGGCGCTCGAAGGTGCTGCAGATCCTGTTGTTGTTCCAGTGAATGCAGATGCAGCTGCTAAAGCTCTTGGCTTAGTGAAAAAGTAGAGATTGAATTAAGACATGGCAAAACCAACTTTTAAAGCCAACCCAATACAGGTCCAGGTTCCTGCAACATCTGCAAACCTTGGACCTGGCTTTGATTCATTTGGTTTAGCTTTTGGAATGCACGATCGATATGTGGCACAGATTCTCGATGATGCTGGCCTAGATATCGATGTCACAGGCGAAGGCGCAGATGATGTTCCGCGCACAGAAAAGAATTTACTTGTAAAGGCTATGTATAAAGGTTTTGATTATTTGGGCGGCAAGCCCAAAGGGCTAGCTGTTCGCGCGCTCAATGTGATTCCGCATGGTCGCGGTTTAGGTTCTTCAGCTTCAGCAATCATTGGCGGACTTGTTCTTGCACGAGCACTTGTGCTTACTGGCACAGATAAAATGAGCGATGAGGTACTGCTTAATCTTGCAACAGAGATGGAAGGTCATCCAGATAATGTTGCGGCAGCGCTATATGGCGGTGCAACAGTTGCATGGAAAGAATCTGTAAGCGGCAAAGATGTTGCGCATTCAATTCAAATTCCTGTTGATCTGCGAATTCGGGCGATGGCATTTATCCCATCAAGTGCGTTAGCAACATCAAAGGCTCGCAAAATGCTTCCTGAATCAATTCCTTTTGCTGATGCACAGCGCAACAGCACAAACACTGCGCTCTTGATGCACGCTCTTACAATTCGCCCCGATTTACTTTTTAGAGCAACAGAAGATTTCTTACATCAGTCTTATCGCGAAGAAGCAATGCATGCCTCTTTCGCTTTGATGACAAAATTGCGTGCAGCCGGTGTTGCAGCATTTATCTCTGGTGCAGGGCCAACAGTGATGGCACTTCACACAGGAGATCAAGAAGAGACTGCCCAGCTAAGTCGCGCTGGTGGAGCTAAATTTGAGGGTAAATCTCTTGAAATTGCTAGCCGTGGAGCCAGCCTGCTATAGTTTTGCCATCAGTTCATCCCGGTAACTTAGGGAAACATTAAGAATTGATAAATCCTAGAAATAGAAGCAAGAAAAATAATCCCTGGGTTTCACTGTACAAGTAAGCCCCAAACTGAAAAGAAATACATGACAACAACAGAACCAGTTCGCTCAAGCAGTCCCGAGCTCTCATCAATGACCCTTCCTAAGTTAAAGGAAGTTGCGTCACAACTCGGAATCGACGGCGCAGCAAAGCTTAAGAAGGATGATCTCGTCTCAGCGATTGCAGATCTCCAAGCAGCAAACCGTGAAGCAGCAAAGGCTGAACGTGAAGCACGTCGCGAAGCGCGTAATGCCAAGAAGGGCAATCGCGATAATAAGAATTCAAATGAAGCAACAGATGAAGATGATAATGATGATTCTTCTGAAGCTGGCGATAATTCAAATAGCGATCGTGGCAATAACGATCGTGATGATCGTGGTGGACGTAACCGCCGCGATCGCAATCGTGGACGCGATCGCAATCGTGACCGCGGAAACCGCGAAGAACGCGAACCTGTTATTGGTGAAGATGATGTTCTTGTTCCAGTCGGTGGCCTCGTTGACATCATGGAGAACTACTCATTTATCCGCACCGGTGGATATCTGCCAGGACCAAATGATGTCTATGTTTCACAAGGACAGGTACGAAAGTACGGTCTTCGCAAAGGCGATGTAGTTACTGGTCAAGTCCGCCAAGCACGCGAAGGTGAAACTCGTCAGAAGTACAACCCACTTATTACCCTCGAAACTATTAATGGAATGCCGTTTGAAGAAGCGCGTGGACGCGTTGAATTCGGCAAACTAGTTCCTCTCTATCCGCAAGAGCGACTTCGCCTTGAGACAGAGCCAAACATTCTTACAACTCGAGTTATCGATCTCATTGCGCCAATTGGTAAAGGTCAGCGCGGACTTATTGTTTCGCCACCAAAAGCCGGTAAGACAATGGTCTTGCAATCAATTGCAAATGCAATTACAACCAATAATCCTGAGTGTCACTTGATGGTGGTTCTAGTTGATGAGCGTCCAGAAGAAGTAACAGATATGCAGCGCAGCGTTAAAGGTGAAGTTATTGCTTCAACATTTGATCGCCCAGCTGAAGACCACACAACAATTGCAGAGCTTGCAATCGAGCGCGCAAAGCGTTTGGTTGAAATGGGCCACGATGTAGTTGTACTTCTTGACTCAATCACTCGTCTTGGCCGTGCATACAACATTGCAGCACCTGCATCAGGTCGAATTCTCTCTGGTGGTGTTGATTCAGCAGCGCTATATCCACCTAAGAAGTTCTTTGGTGCGGCTCGTAATATTGAAGATGGCGGATCACTGACCATTCTTGCAACAGCACTTGTTGATACCGGATCTCGTATGGATGAAGTTATCTTCGAAGAGTTCAAGGGAACTGGAAATATGGAGCTCATCCTTGATCGCAGAATGGCAGATAAGCGAATCTTCCCTGCTGTTAACGTTGTTGCTTCCGGTACTCGTAAGGAAGAAATTCTTATGGGTTCTGAAGAACTTAATATTGTCTGGAAGCTTCGCCGCGTACTTCACGCACTTGAACCACAAGCTGCGCTCGAACTCTTGCTCGAGAAGATGAAGGGCACCAAGTCAAACGTTGAATTCTTGATGCAGATTCAGAAGACGACATCAGGGCCAGACGACAGCAAGTAGCCACACGAAATTCACACAAAACCCCGCTCACATCCTGGGCGGGGTTTTGTGCTTCCCCCAAGCCTCACCGTTGATTCACAGAAGTTACACACGCTCGAACTCCATAATTTCGTACATAGGCACCGACGACTATGAAAGATTATTGAGGGAGAGAAAAATGAAACACATTTCAGCTAAGAACGTTGCACTTCTTGTTGCAGCAGGTTTGATTTCAAGCAGTGGCGTAGCGATGGCTGCAGATACTCCAGCACCTACAACTTCAGCACCTGCAGCTCCAACAGCAAAGGTTCACACTCCAAATCCAGCAGTTGTTGCATATAAGGCAGCAATCGCGACTTACCACGCAGGACGTGTTGCTGCAGATACAGCGGCAAAGTCTGCAATTGAGTCAGCAAAAGCAACTCGTGATGCAGCACTTGCAGCTGCGACAACTCCTGAAGCAAAGAGCGCAGCACGCACTGCATTTAAATCTGCAGTCGCAAGTGCAAAGGCAGCACATGATGCAGCGATCGCCGCACTTGGTGCCAAGCCAACTCCGCCAGTAAAAGCAACGAAGTAAACTTCCCCCATTGGGTAGTACCCAACCGCAGAATCCCGCGTGGATTTTGCGGTTGAGTGCTTTTAGGAGAGAATTCTCATCTATTGCCACCCCATGGCGATGAACTGGTTCACCGCAACTGCGGACCCAGCCACAGAAAAGGAAAAGATTATGAGAAAAGATATCCACCCAGAATATAAAGAGACCCAAGTAACTTGTGGTTGCGGTGAAAAGTTTCTTACCCGCTCAACAGTTGCTAGCGGATCAATCTATGTAGAAGTTTGTTCTGTATGCCACCCGTTCTACACAGGTAAGCAGCGCATCCTTGATACTGGTGGACGCGTCGCTAAGTTCGAAGAGCGCTTCGGTAAAAAAGCAGCTAACTAGCTTTCTTAAGAGACCGCATCGCAGCCGAAAGGTTGCGGCGCGGTCTTTTTATTTCACAAAAAATTGCGCCTCTCTAGGAAAGGAGAAGTCAGATGAGTAACGATCGCTTTGCATCCGCCCACGAGATGGTGCGCGAATATCAAGAGCTTGAACTTAAGATGGCTGATCCTTCAATCCATGAAGATCAAGGAAAAGCGCGCCAGCTTGGCCGTCGCTATGCGCAGTTAGGACCAGTTGTTGCTGGATTTAATGCCTGGAAAAGTGCCGCAGATGATTTAGAAGCAGCAAAAGAGATGGCTGCCGAAGATGCATCTTTTGCTTCTGAAATTCCAGCGATGGAGATTGCAGTTGAAGCAGCTGCTGAAAAGTTGGAAGAGTTATTACTTCCGCGCGACCCTAATGATGATCGCGATGTCATTATTGAAGTTAAAGCTGGCGCCGGTGGAGATGAATCCGCACTCTTTGCAGGAGATCTCGTTCGCATGTATCAACGCTATGCAGAAAAGCGTGGCTGGAAAATTGAAATTATTGATATGACCGAATCAGAGCTCGGCGGCTATAAAGATATTTCCATGGCAGTGAAATCAAAGGGAACTCCCGAGCCTGGAACTACGCCGTATGCACGACTTAAATTTGAAGGTGGCGTGCATCGTGTGCAGCGCGTACCTGAAACCGAGAGCCAAGGACGTATTCATACATCTGCAGCCGGCGTACTTGTTCTGCCAGAGGCCGAAGAGGTAGATGTTGAATTAAATATGAACGATGTACGCGTTGATGTTTATCGCTCATCTGGCCCTGGTGGTCAATCTGTAAACACAACTGACTCTGCTGTGCGCCTTACCCACGTTCCGACTGGGATTGTTGTTTCCTGTCAGAATGAAAAATCACAGTTGCAAAATAAGGAATCTGCGCTGCGTATCTTACGCGCCCGTCTTTTAGCTGATGCACAAGAGAAGGCTGAAGCTGCCGCTATGGCTGAACGAAAGAGCCAAGTGCGCACAGTTGATAGATCTGAACGAATTCGTACATATAACTACCCTGAAAACCGTTTGAGTGATCACCGCGTCAATTACAAAGCCAATAATTTGGATGCCGTACTTAACGGCGAACTCGATGAAGTCGTGCAAGCGCTTCTGGATGCAGACCGAGCAGCAAAGCTCTCTTCTACTAACTAATTTGCGATTATGGAACTTACCTTCAAAGAATTCTTGCGAGGCGGTAAGGAGCAATTAGCAAAGGCTGGATTTGCTGAAGTAGAAGCCGAACATCTGCTGGCACACACCCTAGGTATTTCACGCATGGATCTGCACAACCCAATCACAGTTGAAAATGCTCTTGCTGCAATCGGAGATATGTCAGTTGTTGAAGAAACTTTCTGGAAATTGCTAGACCGCCGCTGTGCCCACGAACCATTGCAATATTTAACGGGCGCTGCTTACTTTCGCCACCTAGAGATAAAGGTGGGGCCAGGAGTTTTAGTTCCACGTCCTGAAAGTGAACTTCTTGTTGAGGCCGCGCTTGGTTACATTGAGAAGATAGATGGCCCTGTCAGTGTTGTTGATTTAGGTTCAGGATCGGGCGCTCTTGCATTAGCAATCGCAACGGAGGCACCAAATACACATGTGATTGCAGTGGAAAAAAGTGAAGATGCAATTGGGTGGCTCAAGGAGAACGTCTCATTTATCGATGAGAAGGTTCGAATTCTTCAATCAGATGTTCTAGATGCCCTTGTAGGCGTCAAGTGCGATGTTGTCATAGCAAATCCTCCCTATATTCCAGATTCACAGGAACTACCGCGCGATGTTCAGGAGCATGAACCAGCGATTGCGCTCTTTGGCGGCGCAGATGGCATGAAGGTTCCACGGTCATTTATTGCTGCCGCTACGCGACTTCTTAAGAGCGGTGGCTTTCTGGCAATAGAACATCATGAGACTCAAGGAGCAGAAATTGCAGCAGTTCTCTTGGAAGATTTCGAAGATATTATTCTTCATAACGACCTGACTGGTCGCCCTCGATTTACAACAGCTGTGAGGAGATAACAATGGCACCTCGCGTAGATCTTAAAAAAGGCGAACTCGCAAAACATGTGACCCGCGCAGTTAAATCAATTCGTGATGGATATGTGATTGTGGCACCAGCTGAACACGGATATATCTATTTAACAGATGCATTCTCACCATTTGCTGTGCGTGCAATGCATGTTTTACGAGGCGATGAAGATGGAATCGCGGCGCAAGTATTTGGTCATAGCGCACAAACTATTCAAGGAATTGCCAGAGATATTCCTGCCGAAGCCAAAGCGTTGATGGAAGAGTTTTGGCCAGGTTTACTATCAATTACTTTAAAACCAAATCGTTCACTCAACTGGGATTTAGGTGATAACAATTCACTCGATCGCATCAATGTGCGCGTTCCAAAATCGCGTTTTCTCAAAGCACTATTAAAAGAATCTGGACCACTTGCGATTGCAAGTGCATCACCAGCAGGTTCAGAGCCCATGCTCTCGATAGATCGCGCTGCCGCGAAAGATTGGGATGTGGCGGTCATTTTTGATAACGGAGTTCTGAAGCCTGCTCAGTGCACCACTGTTATTGATGCCAGCGTCAGCCCCATCAGAGTTACACGAGCGGGGGCTATCTCCGTGGCCGAGATGACACCGGTCGCGCCCGGTATTTCTGCCTCGTAACTATTAGGCTGACGCCCATGTCCGAAACTTTCTATGGCCCAGATTTCACACTTCTCTCGAAGCAAGATCCCGATATTGCAGCGGTACTGCTCTCTGAATTAAAACGTCAGCAGACCAATCTTCAATTAATTGCTTCTGAGAATTTCACCTCGCGTGCAGTGTTGGCAGCCCTTGGTTCAACTCTTTCTAATAAGTATGCCGAGGGATATCCAGGAAAGCGCTACTACGGCGGATGTGAAGAGGTAGATAAAGCTGAGATCATTGCAATCGATCGCGCGAAGTCACTCTTTGGTGCAGACCATGCAAATGTGCAACCACATTCGGGTGCAAGTGCAAACGTTGCTGTTTATCAAGCATTTACAAAACCGGGGGATACCGTTCTTGCGATGTCACTTCCGCATGGTGGCCACCTCACCCACGGTTCCAAAGTTAACTTTTCAGGGAAGTGGTTCAACATCGTTTCCTATGGTGTGCGCCAAGATAACGAGCTCATTGACTACGACGAACTTCGCGACCTAGCAATTGCCAATAAACCTAAGATGATTTGCAGCGGAGCAACTGCATATCCGTCGCTGATTGATTTTGAAAAGGTACGAGCAATCTGCGATGAAGTTGGCGCAATTATGTGGGTTGATGCAGCCCACTTCATCGGCCTGGTTGCAGGCAAGGCAATTCCATCGCCAGTTCCATATGCAGATGTTGTCTCATTTACAACACATAAAGTTTTGCGTGGACCTCGTGGCGGAATGATTCTCTCGAAGGCAGAACATGCAGCAGCGATTGATAAGGCAGTATTTCCGGGAATGCAGGGCGGACCAATCATGTCGGCTGTTGCTGGCAAAGCAATTGCGCTTGCTGAATGTGCAACACCTGCATATCAAAAGTATGCAAAGGATGTCATCGTTAACGCCAAGTCATTAGCTAGCGCCCTTGAAGCAGAAGGTATGCGAGCTGTATCAGGAGGCACAGAAACTCACTTGGCACTTATCGACATTCGATCAACTGGCGTTAATGGAAAAGTTGCTGACGAGCGATGTGGCGCCGCAGGCATTGTTCTGAATAAGAACTCAATTCCTTACGATCCAGAAGCGCCATCAGTAACATCAGGAATCCGTGTAGGAACTCCAGCGACTACAACACAGGGCATGGGAACCGATGAGATGAAGACAATTGCCTCATTGATTGCTCGTGCTATTAAGATTGATGATGCGGCAGTGCATGCGGCAATTAAATCTGAAGTTCATTCGCTAACTGCACGTTTTCCTATCTATCAGGCCTAAGCAGCAAAAGTTAAATGCGCGAGTACTTAGTAACTCTGCTTCTATCGGCAGCGCTCTGCTATGTAATCACACCTCAAGTTCGTACTTGGGCAATTAAGTTTGGCGCAGTAGGCAAGATTCGATCTCGCGATATTCATACAACCCCAACACCACGTTGGGGTGGGCTTGCTATGTGGATCTCAATGGCTCTCACCTTTGCAATGGTCAATCACCTATCTCTCGTTGGAAAATCTTTTGGCCGCGAATCACTCGGAATTTTCTTGGCAGCAACACTTCTTGTAATCATTGGTCTAGTCGATGATCGCTTTGAATTAGATGCACTGACAAAGTTGGCTGGGCAAGCACTTGCTGCCGGAATTTTATTGCTCTTTGGTATTCAAGTTTTGTGGCTTCCAATTAATGGCGTTATTACTCTGCCACCAAGTATTGGCCAGCTTGTTACCGTTCTTATTGTTCTCATCACCATTAATGCGGTGAATTTTATTGATGGCCTCGATGGCCTTGCCGCTGGAATCGTTGCTATTTCAGGTGCGGCATTCTTTGCCTTTGCCTATCTACTAGCTGTCATTTATGGCTTTAATCGCGCAGGTGCACCTTCTCTGATTACCGCTGTAATCATCGGTGTCTGTATCGGCTTCTTGCCGCACAATGCACACCCAGCAAAGATTTTTATGGGTGATTCAGGATCAATGTTCTTGGGGCTTTTATTGGCGGCATCTGCAATTACATTAACCGGTCAGATTGACCCCAACGCAATTTCAGCGGAGAAGTTAGGACCCACACTTCTTCCGCTGGCTCTTCCATTCGCGGTGCTTGCGATTCCACTCTTAGATTTATTCTCGGCAATTATTCGAAGGTTGCGAGCAGGTCAATCGCCATTTAGCTCAGATAAAGAGCATATACATCACCGCATTTTGCGTGCTGGAAACTCGCATCTGAGAACTGCTTTGATTATGTATTTATGGACAGCCACTATTGCTTTTCCGGTCGTAGTTTCAGCATTTGCACCGCTCTGGATTGCAGCGATAGTTGCCGGCATAATGCTCGCATTCACCATTAAATTTTCTAGAAGCGGAGCGCAACTGCGTGAAAAATCAACCAAGTAAGAAGCCGCCGCTGAGCAATGAAGCACAACTGCTTCAAGGCGCCCTCATTCCAACTTTTATCGTTGGTGTAATTTCAATTATTATCTTCTCGATAGTAAAAGGTATTTCAGGCTTTACGGGCGCTTTACTTGCACAAGCGGTAGTGCTCATTTATTTTCTCGTCCATATTTTTATCTCGAAGATTTCGCGCAATCTAGATCCGATGAGCACAATGGCACTTGCCATGTTCTCCTACTTTGCAAAGTTCCTACTTCTTGGCGCATTCCTTTGGGCGCTGACCAAATACACATCTCGCACCTCCATCGACCGCACCAGCTTTGGCATCTCGGCGATTGCGCTGACCTTTGCTTGGCTGGGCGGTGAAATCGCTAGTTATCTAAAACTCAAAACTCATCTACCATTGCCCCATGACCCACGAACCAACTAACCGCCGCGAAGAGAATGCCCTGTGGTCGATCTTCGGCTACTTAGTTTCAGGACTTCTTTTTTGGGGTGGCGTGGGCTGGGCTGTCGACCATTTTCTACACACTAAATACTTCACCCTAGTTGGCTTGCTGGTCGGAATGGCCGGTGCTTTATATCTGGTCTGGCTCCGCTTCGGACGTGACTAGCCCCACCTAAGACCCGCTCATTCCCGATTTCACAGGGGGTAGGTTTTCCCCATAAGGTTGCCCTGCTTGACCGCTTCCCCGGCAGATTGACTATAAGCCCTCGTTATTGTCCAAGGAGTATGTGTGCGCGCGTTTGTTCAATTACACGCAGCAGGTGATGGATTCGTCCCACCGAGCACCAACGACTTTAATCTCCCGCCAGTTTCAGAATCAATTGTATGGCTTACAAAGCCAGTTCTTCTCGTATTTCTCTCAGTAATTCTCGTCTCTGCATTCTTTATTCTCTCTTCGCGCAGGGCTGCAATCGTGCCTTCGAAGCTTCAATTCGCAGGAGAAAGCATCTACGCATTCGTTCGTAATGATCTTGCTCGCGATGTTATCGGCCATGACTTCATGCGCTTTGTGCCGTACCTCTTTACCCTCTTTACCTTTGTTCTAACGAATAACATCTTCGGAATCATCCCGCTTCTGCAATTTCCAGCGATGTCACACGTTGGATTCCCATATGTTCTTGCAATCTTCACCTTCGTTGTTTTCCATTATGTAGGTATCCGCAAGCAAGGTCTCGGTAAGTACCTGAAAGAGATTGCATTTATGCCAGGTGTGCCTATTCCTGTATATATCTTGCTCACCCCAATTGAATTAGCAACATTCTTCATTGTGCGTCCATTGACGCTCTCATTACGTCTCTTTGCAAATATGTTCGCGGGCCACTTGTTGTTGCTCGTTTTCATTATGGGTGGTGACTACATGATGCATGATTCACATCTGATCATGAAGCTATTTAGCCCATTCTCATTTGCATTTGGTATTGCCCTTACATTCTTTGAATTTATGGTGCAATGCCTACAGGCTTACATCTTTACCCTGCTTACAGCTCTCTACATCGCCGGCGCCCTTGCCGACGAGCACTAACAGAACAACTAATGCATCACCAAACGAAAGGTAAGAAAAAATGACAGGCACACTCAACCTGGTCGGTTTTGGCCTATCAGCAATTGGTCCAGCAATTGCAACAGGAATGATCTTCGCTGCTTACATCAACGGCGTAGCTCGTCAGCCAGAAGCACGTAGCGTTCTCCAGCCAATCGCGTTCCTCGGATTCGCGCTCGCTGAAGCTCTCGCACTCTTCGGTCTCGTTCTCGCATTCGTTCTCTAATCAAAAGAAATTAATTAGAGAAACAGATGCGAACATTTAATTTTGCTGCTGAGGCAGAGAAGGTGAACCCACTAGTTCCGCACACAGCTGAACTCGTGGTTGGTGCAATTGCATTCACCCTTCTATTCCTCGTGCTTCGTCGCGCAGTTGTGCCAATGTTTGAAAAGGCATTTACAGCTCGTACCGAAGCGATTCAAGGCGGCCTAGAACGTGCTGAACAAGCGCAGCTAGAAGCACAGCGCGCACTCGTTCAGTACAACGATCAACTTTCATCTGCACAGGGCGAAGCATCAAAACTTCGTGAAGAAGCTCGCGCACAAGGCGCAGCAATTCTCGAAGATCTTCGCACTAAGGCACAAGATGAAGCAGCACGCATCACAGCAGCTGCGCACTCATCTATTGAGGCAGAACGTCAACAAGCAATCACATCACTTCGCAATGAAGTTGGTGCACTTGCAGTTGAACTTGCTTCAAAGATTGTCGGGGAAGCTCTCGATGACCAGGCCCGTCAATCACGGATCGTGGATCGCTTTATCGAAGACCTCGAAAAGTCCAAGAAGTAGTTAACTAGAAGTAGTTAACTAGAAGTAGTTAAAGAGAAGAAAGAAGAGAATGAGAATCCATCTCGGAGGAAGTAGCCGTCAGTCACTCGTGACTGCCAGAGCGAAGCTCGATGCTGCCATCAAGGGCGCAACTTCGACAATCGCCTCCGAACTTTCATCTCAACTCTTCTTTGCAGCAGATGTTCTTTCAAAGAACACTTCAATTCGTCGCGCATTTGCAGATCCTTCACGAGATGCCGCATCAAAAGCTGCGTTGGTAAAGGATCTCTTTACAAAGTCACTTGCAGCACCTGCGCTAGGCATACTCACAGATGTATCAACTCTTCGTTGGTCAGCTGCAGGAGACCTAGTCCATGTCCTCGAGCAGCTAGCGATTGAAGCCGAAGCATCGGCTGCAAATCTGAACAATGAACTAGATCGCGTAGAAGATGAACTCTTTGAAACATCACAGTTAGTTGTCGATAACTTCGATTTGCGTAAGGCGCTTGTAGGAACTGGAACTCCTGAAGCAAAGTCTGCGCTCATTACTGAAGTTCTCTCTAAAAAGGCATCTACATCAACTGTGAAACTTGCAGTTGCACTCGTGACCGGGTTACGTGGTCGAAGCATTGAAGCAGCATTTGCTGACTATCTCTTCGGACTTGCTAATCGTCGCAACCGTTTGATTGCCGAAATTCGAGTGGCATCTGCAATTACAGATGCGCAAAAGACTCGACTCGCAGCAGCTATTGAATCTCAGGTTGGGCAACCAATCCGCGTCAACGTTCAAGTTGACCCATCAATCCTTGGTGGAGTTTCAGTGAGGTTCGCTGATGAACTTGTTGATGGAAGTGTTTCAAATCGACTTGCAGGTGCCGGACGTGCACTTGCCGGAAATAAATAGGAATAAAGGGGAAACTCATGGCAGAGCTCAAGATCCAACCGAATGAAATTCGGGATGCCTTAGCGAATTTCGTTAAGTCATACGATCCAGGCACAGCGGCTCGTGACGAAGTAGGAACAGTAAGTCAGGCAGGCGATGGAATCGCTCGCGTTGAAGGTCTTCCTTCAGCAATGGCTAACGAACTTCTTCAGTTCGAGAACGGAACACTAGGACTCGCGCTGAACCTCGACGTGCGCGAAATCGGTGTTGTTATCTTGGGCGATTACGCAGGCATTGAAGAAGGAACATCAGTACGTCGTACTGGTGAAGTTCTCTCTGTTCCTGTTGGTGATGGATTCCTCGGTCGCGTTGTTGACCCACTTGGTCGACCAATCGATGGAAAAGGTGAAATCAAACCTGATGCACGTCGTGCACTAGAACTTCAGGCGCCATCAGTAGTACAGCGCCAACCTGTTAAGGAGCCAATGGCAACAGGTATTAAGGCAATCGATGCGATGACAGCAATCGGTCGTGGACAGCGCCAGCTCATTATTGGTGACCGTCAGACTGGTAAGACTGCAGTTGCAATTGACACAATTATTAACCAGCGCGAAAACTGGCTCACTGGCGATAAGAAGAAGCAAGTTAAATGTATTTATGTTGCTATCGGCCAGAAAGGTTCAACAATTGCATCTGTAAGAGGTGCACTTGAAGAAGCTGGCGCGATGGAATACACAACAATCGTTGCATCTCCTGCATCAGATCCAGCAGGCTTTAAATACCTCGCTCCTTACACAGGTTCTGCAATTGGTCAGCACTGGATGTATAACGGCGAGCACGTTCTGATTGTTTTTGATGATCTCTCGAAGCAAGCTGAGGCTTATCGTTCAGTCTCACTTCTACTTCGTCGCCCACCAGGTCGCGAAGCGTATCCAGGAGACGTTTTCTACTTACACTCACGTTTGCTAGAACGTTGCGCAAAGCTTTCCGATGAACTCGGCGGCGGTTCAATGACAGGTTTACCAATCATTGAAACTAAGGGAAATGACGTTTCAGCATTCATTCCTACCAACGTAATTTCTATTACTGACGGACAGTGCTTCCTTGAAACAGATCTCTTTAACGCAGGCGTTCGTCCAGCGATTAACGTAGGTATCTCTGTTTCTCGCGTGGGTGGTTCTGCGCAGACAAAGGCGATGAAGAAGATTGCTGGTCGTTTGCGTCTTGACCTTGCACAGTTCCGTGAGCTTGAAGCATTCGCTGCTTTCGGTTCAGATCTTGATGCTGCATCAAAGGCTCAGCTCGAGCGCGGTGCGCGTATGGTTGAACTTCTGAAGCAAGGTCAGTACTCACCTTATTCACTCGAGCGTCAGATTGTTTCAATCTGGGCAGGTACAACAGGCAAGCTCGACGATGTTGCAGTTGCTGATATCCGTCGCTTCGAATCTGAACTTCTCGACTTCATTAGTCGCGAACGCAAAGAGATCTTTACAGTGATTTCAGAGACTAAGCAGCTCGAAGATGACACTGTTGCAAAGATGGAATCAGCAGTTGTTGATTTTAAGAAGCAATTCAAGCCATCTGTAGCACCTGCTGTTAACGATGCACCTGCAAAGGCGCTCGATGGCGAAGGCGCAGAAGCAATCACAAAGCACGTCCCACCGGCGGTGAAGAAGTAACTCATGGGTGCTCAACTTCGCATATATCGCAGGCGGATGCGTTCCGTTAAAGCGACTAAAAAGATCACGAAAGCTATGGAGTTAATCTCTGCTTCTCGTATCGTTAAGGCGCAGCAACGTGTAACAGCATCGACTCCGTATGCAACGGAGTTAACACGTGCGGTATCTGCAGTTGCAACCTACTCTTCAACAAACCACCCGTTGACAACACCACACGAAAATCCACGTCGCGCAGCGATTTTGATCATCTCTGCTGACCGCGGTATGGCTGGTGCGTACTCAACTAACGCTATTAAGGAAGGCGAGAAACTGGCAGCACTTCTTCGTGAACGTGGCTTGCAAGTCTCTAACTTCCTAGTTGGTCGTAAGGCTGTTAACTACTACAAGTTCCGTAACCGCGACATGGCTGGAACTTGGACAGGGTTCTCAGATAACCCAACATATGAGAATGCTAAGGAAATCGCAGATTCACTTCTAAGTGCATTTCTTGCAGATTCAACAGAATCAAATATCGGTATCGATGAAATTCACATTATCTATACCGAGTTCAAATCAATGTTGACTCAAGAGGCAACTGCAAAGCGCATGATTCCTTTGGAAGTTGTTGAATCTTCTGAACCCATTCCAACAGGCTTGCTTCCTATGTATGAATTTGAACCAAATGCGGCAGAAGTT
>Ga0209084_1001474_pt1 | contig 19661 bp, 17 predicted proteins | sample C_130820_MF_Meta_FD_187309 | JGI IMG/M metagenome (GOLD analysis project Ga0209084, IMG submission 187309) | Freshwater microbial communities from Lake Croche, Canada to study carbon cycling - C_130820_MF_MetaG (SPAdes) (version 2) | ecosystem: Environmental > Aquatic > Freshwater > Lake...
CTAGCTTGGCAAAGCGTCGTGCAATCATGGCCGTGTGGCCACGTGCAACCCTTCGCACTTTGTCGGGTGGCGACTATGCAGGTTCATTGGCCGATGGCGTAATCAAGCCATCCATGGGTATGGACTACAAGCCAACCAATCTATGGGGTTACAACACCTACAAGACAGTAACAGTTAAGGCTAAGGCTGCTGTTTTGGCTTCCAAGAAGGGTACCAAGTTCTACTGTGGCACCAATGTTGTAGCACAAGGAACAGTCTGTTCACCAGCTGTAGCTGCATACGACCAGGTCACCACAACGCCGCATCCAGGTCTTTTGGGTTACGTTATTCCAGACGCTGGTTCTTGTGACATTGCTAAGGCCATCTTGGCTGATGGTGGAATCACCAACCCAGGATCACTTACGTACGACTACTCAGATCGTGGCTCGGCGATTACTGCGCAGGCTTCTGCCGCAGTGAAGGCAGCCCTTGAGTGCGCTGGATTCACAGTGAATCTGAACGGTGTCGCTCGTGGTTACTACGCATACATTGGTGACAAGACCAAGCAGGGCGACCTATCCAACGCGGGTTGGGGTCCAGACTGGGCGAATGCATCAACTGTTATTCCACCGCTGTTCGGGCACGACAACTCATTCGATCGTTCACGCTACAATGGAGCCGAATTCCAGGCAAACATTGAAGCAGCTATGAAGAACACGAATCGTTCAGCACAGGCTAAGCAATGGCAGCAACTCAACATTGATGCCATGTCTCTTGGCTTGGCTGTTCCAAAGCTCTTCACAACTATCCAGCGTTTGCAGGGTTCGAGTGTTAAGGGTAATTACATCTGGGGTCCGTATGGTTCATTCCCATATGGCGTTCTCTCAGTGAACTAATCACTAAATGTGTGTGGGCAGGCACCCCGGTGTCTGCCCACACACATGTTTCCAAGCCACTACTATTTGCTTAAGCAAATTTGTACTTCCATGACACTTAGAGAAAGCTGAACTTACTGTGGTTCCCTTCATTATCCGACGTCTGATCGTCCTGGTCGGAATGCTTTTGACCCTGAGTTTTATCACCTACGCTCTGTTTTACGCGTTGCCTACTGATCCGGGCGCGCTTACCTGTGGTGTTCATTGCACGCCGCAGATCATTGCCGCGAATAGGGAACGACTAGGTCTCAATGATCCATTTTTTGTCCAGTATCTCAACTGGATTAAGGCGATCTTCATTGGTCGCTCATACGGCAGCGGCTATGTGGCAGTTCAGTGCCCGGTACCTTGTCTAGGCTTTTCCTGGAATCGAGAGATGATGGTGACCCAGATCATCGGTCACGTCCTGCCCGTCACTATTTATCTTGCACTGGGCTCTTTCGTCCTCTGGATGGTGGTCGGAGTCTCGACGGGTATGCTTGCAGCCCGATTCAAGGGTTCACTATTCGACCGAGGTGTGATGGCCGTCAGTCTTGTCGGATTCTCACTGCCTTCGTTTTTCATTGGTCTAGTTATTCTGATTTTTATCGTGGTTCGTTGGCATTGGCTGCCTTACCCCTCATACACCCCACCGGGCGTCAATTTTGGCAAGTTCGTGGGTGCAATGATTTTGCCGTGGACCACGCTGGCGATCCTTTACGCCGCCTACTACACCCGCCTGACACGTTCTCAGATGCTTGACACGATGAGTGAAGATTACATCCGTACTGCTCGAGCTAAGGGTCTGTCGGAGAAAATTGTGGTTCGTAAGCATGCACTTCGCGCTGGGCTTACACCTATCGTGACTTCAGCTGGTCTCGACTTCGCAGGACTTCTAGGCGGAGCAATCGTCACGGAGAAGATTTTTGGATTGTCGGGACTTGGGTCTGTTGCAATTCGTGCAGTGGAAGACTTAGACCTGTCCATACTTGTGGCCATCACTCTCCTCGGTGGTGTCTTTGTAGTTATCGCCAATTTGATTGTTGACATTCTTTATGCAGCTATCGATCCAAGGGTACGTGTCAAATGAGCGAAATGATGATGGAAGGCAATTCAATGACAATGCCCAATACTGTTACCAGTAGCGTAATGGTGCCAAGTAACCACCAAGGGGAAGTAATCCTTTCGGTGCGCGACCTTAATGTTTCTTTCAAGACGGACGATGGAGTTGTACAGGCCGTATCGCACCTCTCTTACGAGGTAAAGCGTGGTCAGACTCTTGCAATTGTGGGTGAGTCTGGATCCGGCAAGTCGGTCTCAAGTTTGGCTGTAATGGGGTTGCTCGGATCGGGAAACTCCACAATTACGGGTGAAGTGCACTTTGATGGCAAGGAACTGATTGGCGCAGATAAGGATGACGTCCGTCAGTTGCGTGGACGGAAAATGGCCATGATCTTTCAAGATCCACTCAGTGCACTGCATCCGTATTACACAATTGGCAAGCAACTCGCTGAGGCTGTAACTGCTCATAACAACGTCAGCAAGCAAGCCGCTCGCGAACGTGCTTTGGAGATGCTTAACCGTGTCGGTATCCCATCTGCAGAGAAGCGCATTGATGACTACCCACACCAGCTCTCGGGCGGTATGCGTCAACGTGTCATGATCGCCATGGCCCTCATCAACGATCCTGAATTGCTGATTGCGGATGAGCCGACGACCGCTCTTGACGTGACTGTCCAGGCTCAGATCCTTGATCTTCTGCGTGATTTGCAGAAGGAATTTGGAACTGCGATTGTCATCATCACCCATGACCTTGGCGTGGTCGCTGACATGGCTGATGATGTCATCGTTATGTACGGTGGCTCAGCTGCAGAGCAGGGTCCAGTGCGTGAGATTTTCTATCAGCCAGAAATGCCATACACATGGGGTTTGTTGGCTTCCATTCCTAAGGACGGTGACGAGGGTCAGCTAGATCCCATCCCGGGAAGCCCACCCTCACTGATTCATCTGCCAAAGGGCTGTGTATTCGCACCCCGGTGTACTTTCCAGCATTTGGTTGCGGACAATGCTTGTGCTAGCTTGCGTCCGGAATTTACTCCAACTGGCCCCCATCACGCTGCTCGTTGTCATCTGACGCTTGAACAGCGTCAATCTATTCGCATTGATCGCAAGATTGGGAAGTAACTAATGACTGATCCAGTACTTCAAGTGCAAGACCTCCAGAAATGGTTCCCTATGCGTGGGGGAGCATTGATTAGTCGGGTGACAGGCCATGTTAAAGCTGTCGATGGTGTCTCTTTCGACGTGTTCCCGGGTGAAACCTTGGGTCTCGTCGGAGAATCAGGATGTGGTAAGTCCACCACTGGTCGGAGCGTCCTACGACTGCTGGAGCCAACTGGTGGCTCGATTAAGTTTGAGGGTAACGAGCTCGTCGGACTCAAGCGAAAGGACATGAATCCTTACCGCCGTCAGTTGCAGATGATTTTTCAGGACCCCTTCTCGTCGTTGAATCCGCGTCAGACTGTAGGGGCGATAATTAGTTCTCCCTTTGCTATTCAGAAGATTCGTCCAGTGGGCGGAGTGAAGACGACTGTTCAGAGCCTTATGGAGCGAGTAGGACTGAACCCTGAGCATTACAACCGCTATCCAAATGAGTTTTCAGGTGGTCAGCGCCAGCGAATCGGCATTGCGCGCGCTATTGCGTTGAATCCAAAAGTCATTGTCTGCGATGAACCAGTCTCGGCATTGGATGTGTCAATTCAGGCACAGGTTTTAAACCTTCTTGAAGACATTCAAAAGGATTATGGCATTGGGTACATTTTTATTGCCCATGACTTGTCGGTTGTCAGGCATATTTCGCACCGAGTGGCGGTGATGTACTTGGGCAAAATAATGGAGTCAGCGACGAAGGAAGTGCTGTACGGCACACCTTTGCACCCATACACTCATGCGCTGATGTCGGCGGTTCCGGTTCCAGACCCAGATCGTGAACGGGATCGCGAGCGCATCATTCTGACCGGAGATTTGCCTAGTCCGAGTAATCCGCCGAGTGGGTGTGTCTTCCGCACTCGTTGTTGGAAGGCTCAGGATCGCTGTGCGAGTGAAGTGCCTGAGTTGCGCGAGATTGTTCCGAATCACCATGTGGCCTGCCACTTCCCAGAGCAATCAAACTTGCTGACTATCGGAAGTCCAAGTGCTGCAAATGGTGCTGATTTCGCCGTCTAACGGCTGAATGATTCGGTCTCGGTTACAAGTTGAGTCATTTTTAGTCAACTAACAAATTCAAAATACTTGATGTATGATTCAAAAAAGCTTGAATGAACTTTAGAGGAAGAGGAAAGAGAATGTTGAACAATTCCCCAAGCGTGAGCAAGAAGTTTTTGGTACTTAGCCTCGGTGCAGTAATGGCAGTCTCTGTTACCTCTTGCTCGAAGAGTAAGAAGTCAGCTGAAGCAACGCCTTCGGCTTCAGTATCTGTCAGTGAGACAGCATCTGCGACTGCGAGCGCTAGCCCATCTGCAACTAAGACGAAGAAGCCAAAGCCGACTGCTAAGCCGACGCCATCTGCATCAGTTAAGCACGCTGAGCCTGCTCCAGTGAAGCCGCTCGCAACAAAGGCGTACACCCAGACTGTTGCACCACGTCCGACGGTCTCTCTGGACAGCAAAGAACAGGTCTTTGAAAAAGAGTTCACCAAGTTAACGAAGCTGAACCCAAAGGCTTGGGATACTCAAGTTGATGGTGATCCGTTGACTTACAAGTTGTACTACAAGGAAATGCTCTCTTACGCAAAGGGCGCTTTGTGTTCCTACATTTCAACTGGTCTTGATGATTTCACCTTGGGTAGTTACATTTCCAATGAAGTGAGCTACCAGACTGACATCCAGACTGCTCTGATTTCTGCTACTCGTAAGGCTTACGGTTGCAAGGCTAGCTAATCTCTTAGAGTGAGAAGCCCCCAGTCATAACGGCTGGGGGCTTCTTCTTGTTGTGTTCAAATATGTTGGAGACTGTGCCGAGTACACCTTCTAGCGCATGAATAAGTGAGTGAGTCGGCGGGTCGCGACAGTAAGTCCGATGACGACCATGAGCACAAAGTAAAGAACATGCCACAGCAAGGCAGAGCTGATGTTGCCGAGCATGAGTCCTCGGACTAGGTCTGCGGCTTGCCAGAGTGGCAGTGCGCGAACTATCTGTGTGATCCAGTCTGGATAGACAGAGACCGGATAGAACGTGCCAGAGAACAGAAACATGGGCAGTAGCCAGAAAGTTACCCAGTCCATCTGTTGGAACGACTTCAGATAGGAAGTTACCGCCATACCAACTGATGCAAAACCGAAAGCAATCAGCACCGCTGCCGGAACGGCCAGAATGCCCCAAGCGCTGGGAACTAAGCCCATTGAAGCGACAATCGTCATGAATCCAATGGCATAGACGAGGCCACGAAGTAAGGCCCAGCCAATCTCACCGAGAGCCACATCGAGAGGTCCGATTGAGGTCGCCATCATCGCTTGATAAGTCTTGCCGTAGTGCATTTTGAAGAAGACATTCCAGGTTGAGTCATAGAAGGCACCATTCATAGCACTCGTAGCCAGAAGGGCTGGGGCCACATAGACGGAATAATTCACCGTGTGGCCGTAACCGTCCGCTATGTCGCCGATTAACGGACCCACGCCGTAACCAAAAGCTGCGAGATAGAACACGGGTTCCACAAAGCCGGATAGCACAACTGGCCAAGATGAAGACTTAAAGACTCGGAAGCTGCGTTCCAACAAGACTCGAGCTCGGCCCGCGTAGACACTTGCCCAGCGTCGCTGGCTCCGCTGATCTGCTATGCGTACTGCTTCGTTTACGGATTCACTTACTGCTGTTGCACTACTCATTACGCGGCCAACCTTAAGGCAAACTTGCGATTAGCTATCAAGATGCCAGCTACGCCAAGTACGGTCATGTATCCAAAGTGGATGAACAGCATCTGACCAGAGATTGGGTGACTGTACGAGAAATACCGACCGATCTCTGTCGCGTGCCACAGAGGAGAAATCCAGCCAACCCAACGCACACTCAGTGGCAAGGTGGATAGTGAGTAGAAGGTTCCAGAGAAAAGAAACATCGGGGCAATCACAAATCGACCTATGATGGCAAACCAGCCGTCGTCCTCTTTCATATAGGACGAAACAGCCATAAGTACTGCGCCAAAGCAAGCGCCAAAGAAGACGTTAATGGGGATGAGCCACAGTGCACGCAGTGAGTCAAAGGCATCAAAAAACCACAGAATGAGCCAGTACACACTCACTGTAAATACCGTGCGCGCCACGGCAGACATGATGACACCCTGTGCAATCTGTTTGCCCGTCAAGCCAGCGGCATGCATAGCAAAGAACACCTTGCGCCAGTCAAAGCCGTGCACAACGGGGAAGGTGACTTCATCCATAGTTCCCTGCAATGCAGAAGTCGCAAGTAGCGCCGGTGCGATGAAGGCAAGATACTTAACGCCATCTGGCCCGGCGCCGTTGGTGTGCCTATCAATCAGTGTTCCAACGCCAATGCCAATTGATGTCAGGTAGAGAATCGGGTTACCGATACCGAAGGCCACAATCGCTTGCCACCACTTGAGCATGTTTCGCACACGATATTCGGCTGCATAAAATGCACCAAACTTCGCGATTCGACGGGTATCAACTATGGCAGATGCTCCGCGCCATTGCGTCTGTGCCATCAGTCGACCAGCGTTCGGCCGGTGAGGCGTAAAAATACGTCCTCGAGGCTGCTCCGGCGAACTAGTGACGTGATTGGGTGAAGACCAAGAGCGATAATTTCTGCCAGTGCAACTTCGCCATCCTGCGCATAGATCAGAATGCGGTCGGGGAGGACATCCATACGATCGCCAATGTGTGCAATATCTTGTGCTACATCCGCATTTCGGTCCGAACCAAATCGGACTTCGACCACTTCTGGGCTGGAATGTTCCTGAATCAGACTCGCTGGCGAACCTTCAGCCATGATCTTGCCTTGATCCATCACGATGAGACGGTCACAGAGTTGCTCTGCCTCGTCCATGTAGTGCGTGGTGATGACAAGAGTCACACCCTGTTCTTTGAGGCGAAACAGTCGGTCCCAAAGCACATGTCGAGCTTGTGGGTCTAAGCCAGTAGTCGGCTCATCAAGCAGTAGCACCTCAGGCTCGTTAACGAGAGCACGAGCAATGGTTAGTCGACGCTTCATGCCACCACTGAGCTGGTCAACTTTTGCATTTCGCTTGTCTTCGAGTTGAGCAAACTTCAGCAGTTCATCAATCTTCTTGGTCAGATATTTTTTCGAAAGACCGAAGTAGCGGCCGTAGATATAGAGGTTTTCATGAACTTTAAGTTCAGTATCCAGATTGTCAGACTGGGGAACTACACCCAAGTGTGCCCGGATTTGCGGTCCAACTTTGTCTGGGTCTTTTCCTAGAATGCGAAGGTCACCGCCCGAGCGCTGTAACGTTGCGGTAATCATGCGCATAGTGGTTGATTTGCCCGCACCGTTTGGACCTAGTAGGCCGAATGCTTCACCGCGTGCTACCTGGAAATCGATGCCAGCAACCGCTGTGAAATCTCCGTACACTTTGGACAAGTTAGTGGCCGAGATCATCAGCTCTTTGGGTTCTGGCGCAGACATAAGCCCAAGTCTAGGGACATTTGTCCAAGACACTTAGATGGCTCGCAAAGATGAAATCGAGAATTCATGGAGCGCTCTAGAACCACATTTGGGGGTAGGTCATACTTCGGGACTTAGGCGAATCATCCTCTGGTAGAACATTCCAGGTTTCCTGGTGCTTTCTTGCATTTCGCCACGAACGACGAAACCTAATCGTTCGTATGCTGCGATAGCCGAATAGTTATCGTGCCAGACTCCGAGCCCCTGGCACTGCCAAGCTCGCTCTGCTGCTACTGAGTCAATGAAGTGCATCATGGCTTTCATGACGCCAGAGCCGCGCACAGAAGGATGTACCCAGCAGCCACCCAACCAAATGTTGGCACCAAAGTCACCATCAAATTGGTCTACTGACATGACGGCTATGTCCTGGTCATCAATAACTGCTGTGAAGTATCGCACAGTCGACATGCGTTCAAGCCAAGCTTCGCTTGGCAGTTCAGCTTCGACATCGTGGTTCGCACCAAAAGCTTCTGGACTGTCAGCAAGCGATGCCAGTCTGAGTGTTCGGAGACGTTCCCAGTCACTATCGGTCAATTCATAGACTTGAATGGACAGTGTCATTGAGCCTCCACAGTTTCAGCTATCACGGGATCGCTTGTCAGCCAGTTACCAGTCACTAACTTATGCATCAATACGCCAGTTGTGGCAAACAAGGCGGCAAGAATCATCCAGCCTGACTTGCCTAAACCAATTGCTAGCGCAGTCACAAATGCTGGTCCGAGCGCTCCACCTAGTCCCCAACTCAGTGAATAGACACCTTGATACTGACCCTGATGTTCTTGCTGTGCCAAGCCAAACCCAATACTCCAGGATCCTGCTGAACCAATCAGTTCGCCAAACACGTGGACCATCATGGCCAGAATCAACAGAGTGCATGCGGCTACTGTAGGAATCCCAGCGCTGAAAGCGTAAAGGATGCAGGATAAAGCAACCGCAAAACCTGCACGCATGTACAGCTTCGCACCCTGATTAAGGTCGCCCGAACCCTTACTGGCTCGCATCTGGAAAAGAATCACAGCAACAGTATTGACAACCATCACCACAGAAATCCACCACCGTGGCGCATTCGTTTCACGAATGATCCATAGGGGAATGGCTACGTTCTGCAAGACAAAATGTAGCGACATGACTGAATTGAGCGCCGTTGCGCCGAGGAAGCTTCTGTCTTTGAGCGCGATAAAACTAATCGGCTCACTTCTATTCACGGTAGGTGCCACGAAGGGGAGTTTATGGAATATGTACGCAGCGATGAGGAAAGTGACGGCATCAATTGCGAGCATGACTTGGTAAGACGTTGCAGTGTTGAGGTGCAGAGCGACACCAGCGCACAAGGTGCCCAGCCCAATACCGAGATTGACTACTGAACGAATGAAGGCGCGAGTTTTGATTTTGTCTTCAGGATTGCCTATTTTTGCAATGGTTGCCATGCGCAAAGTTTGCCCAATGGTGCCTGTGATGCCCACCAAAATGTTGAGGGCTAAGAATGCTGAGTAACTCCTAGTAAAGAGCAGCGCAAAGGTTGCAATTCCTTCGATGACGTAGGCAATGGCTGCTGTATCACGCGGACCAAGGCGATCGGCAAGATGCCCCGCAGGGATGCTGAAGAGCATGGACACTCCGCCTGCAATTGATAAGGCAATCGCCAATTTGGCAACTGATATGCCGACAATTTGCGTGAAGTAGACCACTTCGATGGTCATGAATAGGCCATTGCCAAATGTGTTAATCAAGCTGGACAGACTCATTATGCGAATAGTGCGGTCTGCTGGAATGAGTTCGTTGATTCTCGACTTGAGTGTTAGCCGAGGTTCAGTCATTGCCTTAGTTTAGGTGAATCTAGGTCCATTTGCTGGTCTCGAGTGGCTGCGTGTATCGAGTGAAGCAGCAGAGCTGGTCTCGAGTGGCTGTCTGTGACGACTGGTGTTGCGTGGTTGGTCTCGCAGGGTTGCGTGCCTGGGTATTGCGCAGTCGGCGGACACGACTATGAGTTCTCAGTATTTTGGCTGAACTTGGTGTGGCTGTAAGTCAGATAGTCATGTGGGTGTCCATCCTCGATAAACAGCGCATACATGGTTCCTTCGTGTTGCCAGCCAGCCTTCTCGAATGCTCGTTGCATTGCGATGTTGGACACATCAGTATCACCAGAGATTCGGTGATGACCTTGGCTGAACATAAGTTCGGCAACTTGTGTGAGTGCCTGTGTGCCAAAGCCTTTTCCTTGATACTGCGGAGCAATCTCAAGACCTACCGCTAACACGCCAGGTGGCATGGTGCGATCACAGTGCCGCACTTGAATTTCGCCGATGGCTTCGCCTGCCACATCAATGACGTAATCGAGATAGTGGTCTCGCCACGAGCCAACCGCATCAAAGCGTTCGCGATGGGCTTGCTTTTTGTCCTCGTCAGTGATGCCACGCAAAGCGCATGCAAACTCAAATTCAGTCTCTCGATATGCTCTAAGTTCCATTCGACTTACCGTGGTCAGGCTTGGACTGGCACATTGAAAGTTGTGTGCAAGTGAAGAGCTAGAACATCCAGCGGCAATGCACCTGAGCCAAGAACTTCGTCGTGGAATCGCTTGAGGTCAAATGCATCACCTAGTGATTCGCTGAGCACCGAACGGAGTCGTTGAAGTTCGAGTCGGCCAGTCATGTAAGAAACTGCTTGGCCAGGCATGGCGATGTAGCGGTTGATTTCAGAGGTTATTTCATCTACTGAAGCAGGAGTATTTGTGACCATGTAGTCAATCGCTTGTTGTCGTGACCATCCAAAAGCATGCATGCCCGTATCTACGACGAGGCGTGAAGCTCGCCAAACATCCGCAGCGAGCATGCCCAGGAGTTGGATGTCGCTCGAATACAGTCCCATTTCGTAGGCGAGGCGCTCGGAATACAAGCCCCAGCCTTCCGCATAAGCGGTGAACAGTGTCATGCGGCGAATCTCTGGCATGTCTGCCATCTCAAGAGCAAGCTGCAATTGGAAGTGATGTCCAGGCACAGCCTCATGGAACGCTACCGATTCAAGATCGAAAATACGACGATCGGTTGGATGAGAAACATTTTGGTAGTAGGTGCCTGGCCGAGAGCCATCCATGGCTGCGGGCATGTAGTAAGCCATGCCAGAACCTTCGGCTTCCACTTCAGGTATGGGGCTGATGGCACATTCCACACTGGGAATTCGACCGAACCACTCTGGTGCAGCAGTCTCTGCACGACGCACTACTGCGGTAACTGCTTCGAGCATTTGCTCAGATGTTTGCCAGCGCAATTCTGCATCTGTCGTCATGTGTTTGAAGATGCTTGCTACTTCGGCTGTGCCGAATACGCGATGTCCGAGCTCGGCAAAATCCTTGTGGATCTGCTCAACCAATTCCAAGCCACGTTCATGTAAATAGGTCGGCGTGAGGTTGGTTGTCGTGTGTGCTCGAACAAGTCCCTCATACATTGCAAGCCCACCTTCAAGATGGACAAGTCCAGCTTGTTCATCCTCGCGGGCTGCAGGTAGTGATTCACTCACAAGTGCATCGCGATATGCGGCGTAAGCAGTGGCCACTTCACTCTGAGCAATCAGGCCAACATTGGCAAGGAATTCATCTTGCCCCGACCAATCACCGGCGATGGTTGGTGTCATTGCAGCAGTCGGCTCATTGAGAAACTGTGTGATCTGGTCAATTGCACCTTGAGTAAGAGCCTTGACCGGATTGCGACCCAGTGATCGACCTCGCGCCAATTCGCTCGTAGCTTCGGAAAGGTATCGAGGTATCTGCTTTAGGCGCTCAAGATACTGTGCGGCTTGTTCCTCAGATGTAACTCCGACCATGCGCAACATGGCTAACAAGGAAGATGCAGGTGCCACTGGAAATGCGGAGACTGTGTAGGTGGGTGCATCAGCATCGAACATGTAATCCATGCAGGTGGTTTGCGAAATAATCACGTCTCGAGTGAGCAAGCCTTGCTGACTCAGCGTGGTGGCATCGATGACTGCTGCGGCTTCGCGAATCTCTCGACGTTTTGCAGCGAGTTGCTCTTCATGCGCTCGTTTCAAAGTTGCCAGTTGGCTGTCGTAAGTGCGGTCACCCATAAGTGATGCTCCGAGTGGGTCACACTCCATGAGATGAGCAAATAGTTGTTGCGCGAGTTCTGAAATCTGAGCGTTTGAGTCCATGGAATTACTCTAGCGAGCCACGCATATCTCTTCAGTAAATTCTTCGTTCAAATTTTGAAATCATGCATTAAGTGGATGTGTGAGCTCGATGTCAGTGTGACCGGTTGACGAGCTTCCAGGGCATCTATTTGCACTCTTGATTAGGGACTAGATGTCAGTAATTCTGGTGGGTGATGCCAGTGAATGGCTGGAGTCTTCATTTTGCTCGCCAAGAACAGGTATGTTGTCACAACTCCCAACCCTGTAATGATCCCAAAGCCCAACATTGCGTCACGAATTCCAAAATGAGTTGAGGCCCAACCGAGCAGGACAGCTCCTGCAGGAGTGCCGCCAAACACCAGCATGAGATACAAACCCATAACTCGTCCGCGAATATGTGGCTCAGTTGTTGTTTGTACGTATGTATTTGCCGAGATGAGGGTCGTTAATGCCATGGCGCCAGAAATCGGTAGATAGCACGAATACACCAAGTAACTGGGGGACTGAGAAAGCAGAATGACGCCCCCACCGAAGATGACGCCAAATAACATGATGAACCGAGGTCCGTGTTTGCGATTGAGTCGAGCTGAAATAATTGACCCACTCAGCGAACCAATAGCCACAAAACTTCCGAGTCCACCAAATTCTGCTGGCCCTTTGCCAAAGACTGTTGTTGCCATCAGTGCATTGAACATCTGAAAGTTTAGACCAAAGGTGGCAACAAAAAACATGGTGAACATCACGCCCACGATGTCGGGGCGAGCTTTGACATAACCCACGGCTTCTCGAACAGTGCCCGTCGACACTTTCTTGGTGTCGATGTGGAGTTCGGAATCTCGCATCATCAAGAGTGCGATGACGACAAATACATAGGAGGCTGCATCAATAAAGAATGAGGGACCGGTATGGAACTTTGCTATGAGGAATCCCGATACGGCAGGACCTATGAGGCGGCCTCCATTGAAATTGGCCGCGTTGAGGCTAACTGCATTACGCAGTTCGTCGGGACCAACGAGTTCAGAATTGAACGTTTGTCGGGCTGGCGCTTCAAGTGCACCAAAGACACCTAGCGCAAGTGCTAACGCCATGACATGCCAGACATGAACTGCGCCAGTGACAACGAGAGTGCCGAGAAGGAGTGACGATGCACCGCTCAGGATGCTGGTCACGATGAGTAGTTTGCGCTTATTGACGCGGTCGGCCAACAGTCCGCCGTGCACACTTAATAAGAGAGAGGGAAGAAACTGCAAGCCGGTGACGATGCCAAGATCGCGCGGACTGTGGGTCAGTTCAAGAATGAGCCAGTCTTGGGCCACGCGCTGCGCCCAGTTGCCGATGTTCGAGGTCAGATTTGCCGCGAACAGCAGGCGAAAATTTCGGTGACGTAGCGAACTCAGGGCGCCAGTCGATGAAAGCATTCTTCTAATCTACTCGCGATGAGTTGATCGGGGAGGTTTAAGAACTGCCACTACGACGCTGGTACAACCTTCGGGAGCCAGCGGCCCCACTTTTTGTCACTGCAGCTTTGCCACTTGCGCTACCTGATGGACGTGAGTCAGATTGCTTCTGTTTCTTTTGCTCTAAGGCAGCGAGAAAGGCAGCCCGAGCCTGGTCGGTTTCTGGAGTCTCTTTGTCGCTAGTCACCCTTCAAGTTAGCACGTCTGCGGGCTGCGACTGCAATATTTGCTCAGCAAGATGGGTAGTCAGACCACGGCCCGTGGCATTAGCGTGAGAACAAGGACTTTGAGTTAGGAAATGTAGCAATGGGTATGAAACGTATTGGGGCAACTATTGCTGCGATTGGATTAGCGATTTGTACTCTAGGAGTCTCTGGTCTCACTGCCAGTGCACAGCCAACTGAATTTCATATGGCGAAGCATCCGACTATCTACTTCGTGATGCTCGATCGATTTGCTAACGGCGATGCCACCAATGACCGAGGCAACATTTCTGGAGGCGCCAGTAAAGACGGCTTCAACCCGAGCGCTACTGGTTTCTATCATGGTGGCGATCTTGCCGGTCTCACAAGCAAGATCTCGTACATCAAGTCGCTTGGCTTTACTGCCATCTGGGTAACCCCAGTTGTTCGTCAGGTGACGGTTGCTCCCGACGGCAGTAGTGCCGGATATCACGGCTACTGGGGTGCAGGGTTTGACCAAGTTGATCCGCATTTGGGAACTATGCAGGACTTCAAGGATTTTGTCACTGCCGCACACAACCAAGGTCTGGGTGTGATTTTGGACATTGTGGCAAACCACACTGGTGATGTCATTTACTCATCAGCCGGAACGTTGTATTCAGACACTTTGTATTCGCCCTATATGACAAAGAATGGAAAGGTTTTCAATGCCGCTAAGTTGGCTGGCTCGGCAAAGTTTCCACCCCTTGGCCAGTTGAGTCCGGATACCTCTTTTCCAAATGCTCCGTTGTTGAATAATTCCGATGCGCATGTAAAGAGTCCTGCTTGGTTGAATGATGTTCGCAACTATCACAATCGCGGCAACAGTTCCTTTACCGGCGAGTCGAGTTTGTTAGGTGACTTTTATGGCCTGGATGACTTATTCACTGAATCGCCCGTCGTCGTCAAGGGAATGACCAAGGTTTTTGCTGATTGGATTACAAATACCGGCGTTGATGGTTTTCGGATAGACACTGCGCGACATGTGAATAAAGAGTTTTGGCGGGCATTCTTGCCAGCGATGCGCACTGCTGCGAAGGCTGTTGGAAAGACAGGCTTCCCAATGTGGGGAGAAGTTTATGACGCCAAAGTCAGCGGAACGACATATTGGATCAAGAATGGCTCATTCACCGAGTTGTTAGATTTCCCTTTGCAAAACCAGATGGTGAATTTCATCAATACTGGTGCAAGCGACGGGCTGGTTTCTGTGCTGAACGATGACGACATGTACACGACCGCCCAGAGTGACGCTAGCCAACTAGTCACGTTCCTCGGCAACCATGACATGGGTCGCATCGGTTCATTTTTGGCTCGCGGCACATCAAGCAAAAGTTTGCAGTTGAGTCGAGACACTATGGCGCACGCACTACTTTTCACATTACGTGGGAATCCTGCGGTGTATTACGGTGATGAATTTGGTCTTCAAGGTGGTGGCGATCAAATCGCTCGACAGGACCTGTTCCCAACGCAAGTGTCGCAGTGGAAGGCTGAAGCGCGCATTGGCGGAACCGCGATTGGAACTGGTAGCAGCTTTGATACGACAAATCCTTTGCAGACCACTATCACGGACCTTGCCCAGCTGAGGGCATCCAACGATGCCTTTGGTGATGGTCAGCAGGTTATTCGCTCAGCTGGAAATGGTTTATTTGTTTTCAGTCGTGTCAACCCGAACACTGGCGCTGAGTATGTGTGTGCGTTCAATGCCAGCCAGTCGGATGCTACTCAGACTGTCGCAGTAGGTACAGCCACTTCGAACTGGAGTCGTTCGCTTGGTCAGGGAACTGTCACAGGACAGTCTGGCTCTTCTCAAGTGACAGTTCAGCTACCCGCTGGAACTTGGGGAGTATTTAAAGCCAATGATGGAACTGTCCAGAGTGAAACATCATCCGTTTCCATGAGTGCTGTTGCTGTGAACCCAGCGGATAGTAGTCAGTATCGCATTCAAGCACAGACAACTTCTGGCTCCTACCTAAATGTAAGTTTCTATCAAAAGACCTCTACAGGTATGTGGACGTATCTTGGTAGTGATCAGAATCCGTACTTTGCTTCTTCAACACAGTCATCCTCGCCGAGTGTGTTTAGGCTGTTTGTTGCCCGAAATGCCTACGCCAGCAAAACGAGTTATGCATTCAAGGCCGTAGTGACGACTCCATCTGGTCAGAAACTAACTTCCAAGATTGTGTTGCTGAAAACCAAATAGTCACTGTGTCGTGCGATTGGCCGCTGTCTCGTTCGCGTGCTCGTGGTTGAGTTCTCATACTTGACTGCCCGAAGATGTATCGGCGAATGGACTGAACTATCGTTGTGCAGGATTCAGTGGAATCTAGAGCGCATTCAGGTTGACTAGGGATGGCAACAGTTCGCTAAATCTTTGACCCATCAGTCGATAGCCCGCCGCATTCGGGTGCAAACCATCTGGCAGCATCTCAATGTCATCCGGACCAAAAAGTGCGAGTCCGTCGAGGTAGCGCAGGTTTGCGTCTTCTCGTCGCGCAACTATCTCGGACAGAAGCCGGCGAACAGTCACTAACGTGAGATCACCGACCCAATCAAGATCAGACAGTTCAGAGCCGATTGCCAGACCCGCCTCATCGATTCGAGTCGGCCCAGGCAGTTCCTCATGACCTGGACAGATGATGGGCGAAATGACAATGATCGGAATTGTTGGATGCTGTTCGCGAATGGCATCGAGAAATGAATGCACTGTCGGGATAAAACTTCGAACCGTTAAGTGCCGACCGTTCACTGTGTTGATGCCGAGTTTCAGAGTGACAAGCTGAGGTTGTAGTTCGGCAATGGAGTGTGCAGCAAAGAGCTCAATGTTCGCCGAACCTGCCAATCCAAGGCTGTATAGATCAAGTCCAAGTTTCCGAGCGACGATGACCGGCCAGACACCAGTTGGGCCATCTGCCTCAATGCAGTGACTTATTGAAGATCCGTAGTGAACCCACTTAGGCTGCGTGGCAGCAGCTGACTTCAACGGTGCATCGGCAGTGAGGTCGACGATCTCTATGTTGCAGTCCTGAGGTAGCCATAGTTCAACTAGCTGTTCACTTTGAGACGCATCGATTCCGAGTGCAGGAATCTCGAAGGTTGTCACTGAATCCTCACCAGGTGCGATCTCGGCCACAGTTGGACCGTCCCAAACGCGCAAATCGCCGTTGTCATGCGCAACAGATTCGGTGTAATCGCCGCAGGTCAGGGTAATCACACTCGGTGAGCCGACATAAGACCGGTCGAGAGTTGCATCTCGCGTTGACCTGTATGTCAGAGCGATGGTTGATGCTGACGTCACTAGCGAAATTCGAACGCCTGAACCTTGATCGGCAACCTTCTGCGTGAGTTGATCATGGTCATGGAAGCGAGCGTATTTCGATGCAAGGCGACTAAACTTCAGGCCGTACTGACCATGCTGAATTTCTGCGACTCCGCGCAGCGAATTTCGCACCAGTTGTTCGGTCTCTGGTTTCACTTCTGCTCCTTTTGTCGAGCCAAATCTAGTCCTTGATAGCAAGCGTTAGTCAGAGAATGGCTGGGTATTTATCTCAGACCGAGCAACATAAGGCAATAGGCTAAAGACACAAACTGTTCGATGGAGGAATCATGGCAGATCAAGCTATTCAGATGTACGGTGCCGATTGGTGTGGCGACTGTATTCGCTCCAAGCGTCAACTAACCGAGCTCGGTGTAGCGTTTGAATACCTTGATGTTGAGCATGACGACTCACTGCGTGACTCTGCCATTTCCATCGCAGGCGTCCAATCAATTCCTGTTGTCGTGTTCCCTGATGGGTCTCACTTAGTTGAACCATCAAATCCCGCAATGCTTGAGAAGCTTCGCGAGCTCGGAATATTGCCGACATCATGAAAGTTTTGATTATTGGCGGTACTCGTTTTGTTGGTTTGGCGATAACTCGTGATGCCATTTTGCGCGGCTACGATGTCACGGTATTTCATCGCAGCGACACTGTTCCCGCAGGTACTGAATCAGCAATACATGTTCAGGGTGATCGGCTTACTGACCTCGCTCAACTTGCCGGCACTCAATGGGATGCCGTGATTGACGTGTGCGCTTATCGTCCTGGCGAGGTTGAAATTGTGGCCGATGTACTTGGTTCAGTCACCAAAAAGTTTGTCTTTGTTTCGACGGTCTCGGTTTATGACGATTCCATTGCCCCTCGTTCGGATGAGACCGCAAAGCTATTGTCCACTGTCGAAGTCTCCGCACTCGACCCAGAGACAGTGCCAATCATGGAACACTATGGAGCGCTCAAAGTCTTGTGCGAGGAAGTAGCTCAGCAGCGTTTTGCCGATGTGTTAATCATTCGACCTACGTATGTGATTGGTCCCGATGATTACACGAACAGATTCACAGCATGGGTTGAACGCATCGCCAAGGGCGACATAGTGGATGCTCCAGAACCACAGTCAGCCGCAATGCAGTACATCGACGTTCGTGACTTAGCGACTTTTACATTGAACTCCCTTGAAAAAGGATTGACCGGCCCATTCCACGTAGCGACTCCCAGCGGTGGTCTAGCTTTTGGTGACATGTTGCGAACCATTGTGGAAACCGTCGGTGGACCAGGAAGTTCGCTGAATTGGATTTCAGTTGAAGAAGCTAAGGCATCTCAACAACCATTTCCGCTATGGGCAGAGGGCGAAGACGCCAGCATGCTCCGAATGGATACCAGTCGAGCGCTTGAAGCAGGGCTTGAAGTGCGGGACTTGGCCGCCACAATTGCTGATGTTGCGGCGAGTCTGAACTGATTTGTTTTGACCTAACTCAATGAATCAGCGGTATGACTTGCAAAGAAGCCGTTATGTCCCGAGTGCCTTAAAACTCGGCAGGGGATAACCATCGGGATTGACTAGCAATGAATTGTCCATGCCGCCATTCCATGTGACATTTCCTCGAGTGTTGAGGACCTGCTTGGATAAGCCTTCCCACCACCAAATTCCAACTCCATTGTTGCCAGGCAGCGAACGCATGATGGTTTGGAGTCTCGCAACGTAATTAGCTTGTCCCGTAGTGGTCAGGGGGTAACCCGTTAAAGCGGACTTTGTTACATCAAGGACATCAGAGCCAAACTGACGTGTCGACCAAGGATATGCAGTCTCTGCAATGAGAATCGGCTTTTGAGATACGGATAGAGCCGCTTGAAGTGTGTTCTGTAAGTTTTGTAACGAGCCGTGCCACTGGCTGTAGTAGCTCAGTCCCAAGATGTCGTAATCATTCAGCCCGTGTTTCTGTGCTTGTTGCAGCCACCAGCGCGTTTTGTTGACATCACCTCCACAATCAAGATGCAGGATGGATTTGGTGGCTGGCAATTTCGAGTGCAGCGCCTGAGATGCTGTCGAGAATAGACCGACGAAGTTCCGCCATTGCTCGGTTGATTCAGAATCAATTTTGCCTAGAGGCCAAAAGAAACCGTTCGAAACTTCGTTGCCAAGCTGTACCCACTTTGGTTGAGTTTGTGCAGCAATGAACTCATTGAGCATTTGCGACACATAGTCATGCACATCAACTTTGAGTTGAGTGATTGAGCTCGTGGACCAGCTCTTCGGAATTGTCTGGTGTGCCGGATCAGCCCATGTATCAGAAAAGTGAAAATCGATACACGTGTCTAGGCCGTGCGCTTTCAATCGTTTAGAGAGTTTGATTGCCCTGGCCAATGTTGCCCCATCGTCCTTAGGATTCACCCAAACACGAATGCGGCCAACTGTGATACCCATCTGCTTCATCAGAGCAATGGGGTCAATCTGCTTTCCAGAGGCACTAAAGAATTTTCCACCCGCAGCTTCGACGTCAGGAAGCCAAGAGATATCGATGCCATTTTTGAGTTTGCGAAGTTTGGCTTGCGCTGGAATAGCAGGCAGCAATGTCGCACCTAGAGACAAGGCAGACATGGCAAGAAAGTCACGACGCGAGACTTGCATGCTTGATTCAAGCATAGAAATGACGAGGTTTCACGCTTTCCCTGATGATTTAGCCAACCTGCAAACTCTTGTGCATCGACTCTTTAGCCATTTCAGCGCATGAACCGAAGTGTGACAATCTTGAATGGGCGCAGTTCAACCTGAAGGCGAGCACTGTCAACTGGTGTCAGCAAATCTTGGTCTTCAAGGGTGCGTTCCAGTAGGTCCACGACAACGACCTTCTGGTACTCAAACTTGGCAAAGATTTCAGTGTTTGCTCTACCGCCCGTACCTTCGTACATGCGCACAATGACATCGCCAGAACCATCT
>Ga0209084_1001477_pt1 | contig 19647 bp, 29 predicted proteins | sample C_130820_MF_Meta_FD_187309 | JGI IMG/M metagenome (GOLD analysis project Ga0209084, IMG submission 187309) | Freshwater microbial communities from Lake Croche, Canada to study carbon cycling - C_130820_MF_MetaG (SPAdes) (version 2) | ecosystem: Environmental > Aquatic > Freshwater > Lake...
GTGTCGATAGCTTCTACCACCGGGATGATAGCTTTGCTCTCTACGAGTACATGCACGATGGCACAAAGCATGGCTTCTGTCTTTTCCAGTTTTTCTCGAAGTGGTTGTATGGTTCTTTTGTCTATACATGAAAAACTTGAGTCTGGGTCATAACACGGCATCTTTCTTTCTCCTCGATTCTCGTGTTGTATAGACCGGCACACTGATGCCGTGGTACTTCTCAGCGTCTCTAAGTCCTTTCATGTAGCTGGTCACGTAAAACCTAAGACCCTTTGCCTCTATGTTTTTTTCTGCGTGAGCGCAGAGTGCTATAAGTTCTTGTCCTGAGACTGGTTCTTTCATCTCATTTCTCCTAATTAAAATGCGCCAGCTAGGTATACCCAACTGGCGCGAGGCTTTTACTCGATACCGTAGGTTGCCTTTACAGCATCCAATTCTTCACCTGCTACAACACGGAACGTGCCCCAACCACAACCTGCGGAGGACTTAGAGTCTGGCCGACCCTCACCGATACCAACCTGAATACCCACACGAGAGATCAAGTTGTATACATCCGTACTGGTGAACTGATCCGCATCATAGCGAACTCGAAGGCGCATACCCCATCTCTTATACATAGGGCGCGCTCTAACATCAACAACACCTGTAGCATTTCGCGTATGGGATGTATCCGTTTCGCTCTTGCCATAGATTCGCACCAAGGGAGTCTTGTACTCTTCATCGAAATCATCTTCCAAAATAAATACAGACAGCTTAGCCAGAGTCATCTTGAATCCAACCAACCGACACGCTGAGATAGACCCCGCTCTGAAGGCCCCCGCATGAACACCTTCCCACTCTCGCATCGTATTGTAATGCCGAGCGGCATCTGCTTCTGCGTCGTAGTCACGCGCTACTCGGTCCTTCTTGTTCTTGGCCGTTGGGCCTTGAGCCATCTTCTCCATAAGCGCCCCTTTCTTAGAGAACCTTGCAATAACTAACGGAGCCGTGCCCTCAAGGATCATCTCAACAACCTCAAACTTAGGGGCCTTAATTGCAATAGCTTTTACTTCAGTATTAGTAGTCATAATCATCTCCAGTTTTATTTAATGTTACGGGCTTACGCCCTGATTACCGCATCCATGCGTGGCTATCCTAACCACTCCTCACCGCTCCTTACCTATCCTTACCACACCTGCCTTACCGTGCCCTACCTTGCCACGCCGGGCCTGACCTGCCTTACCGGGCCCATCCTTGCCACGCCGGGCCTGACCTGCGTTGCCCTACCATGCCAAACCACGCCGGGCCTTACCTGCGTTGCCTTACCGTGCCCTACCTTGCCACGCCTCGCCTGCCGTGCCTCACCCCACCCGACCTAGACTTACCACACCTGCCTGCCAAGCCTCACCGATCCATACCCTGCCATACCCAGCCTATCCATGCCAGACCTGCCTCGCCACACCTGCCGGACCCTGCCAGACCACGCCCATCCTTACCTGCCGGACCTTGCCGGACCCCGCCCGTCCTTGCCTTGCCTGCCTTACCACGCCTCGCCATGCGTCGCCTTACCAGACCTCGCCTCGCCCGGCCCTTAACTATTAACCAGCCCGGAGTTCGTGCTGTGCAGTGGGAGTCACAACGACCTCAAGCTGTTTTAAGGCTCTTAGGGTTTCCCCATCAAGCAAATGATGTTGCCTCTGCCAGTAAGCGATGCGCTTTCGTATGTCACTTAATAAATCTAAACGCATGGTTACATCATCAACAACTTCCTGTACAGCACGATAGCCACCACCCTTACCATTGTTGCGATCCATCGGAAGACTCACGTAAGCCTTCACAAATACATCTGGCCTAGACTCAATAGTTACCCGGCACTTCTGAATAAGAGTACGAGCCTGCCATTCACGGTACTTCTCTGCGGCTGTTGTGTCGTCCCAGTCAAAGTGTCTATGTAAAGGTGAATCCTCATCCCGCGCCGCTTCAAGCACCTTGGATACAGTCAGCAACCCGTCATTGTCTTCACGAATACGCTCTAATTCATCCGCTTCGGTTTCAAATCTCATCACTCCTCCCGATTAGCTAGGCTTTTTGAAAGACCCTTCATGGTGTACTGGGTACACCTCGCTTTGATACCCACTGCGTCCGTCGCAGTGCACTCGAACTGTGTGTCGGGGATCTGGACGGTGTGATTGCATGAATACAAAGACAACCCAAAGATACCTATTAGCAGTGCGCACGCAAACCACAACCAACCTGCATCAAGAACCCACTCGCCTAGTTTTTCTAATGCTTTCATTGTCATCTCCTCTCGCATATGGTGCGAGTACCAGTAAAAATATTGTGCTAGCCGGGTACACCACACCCATCTATTAAAAGAAAGATTAACCGACTAGCACAATCCTATTGGCGTTATGGGACGCCTAACTCGTAGAACTCTTCAATAGCATGGCTCAATCGGAAGTGACTGAACCTGATCCAATCCTTTGGAGAGAAGCCCGCCTTGGCAACACGTATACCTTCTACTATGCGATCCCTATCGTCCTTTCTGTAGCCTACAAATAATAGGTGTGCCACTTCTTCAAGGATTGTATCGCGCTCTATCTCATAAGCCCCTTCTGTTATCCGTCTGTTCCCCATATCAATGGCTCACTTCAAGACTAGGAATGGCAGGATCACCCGTAGGGATTACAACTTCACCACGCTCTTCAGGAGACATCTCAATGCTCGTTACTCCTCTAGGGGAGAGCACTGTATACCCATTTGAAGTTTTGTCAATGACCGTAATACCCTTACCACTCAGGCTAGAGATAACATACCCGTTCGCAGTCTGCTGAACATCTGAAGCACCATCAGGCCCCCAGATATACAATGCGTTTGCATTGCTAGCTATCAATGAACACACAACAAACGCGCCTTTGTTCATGTCAGTCACCATCAAGCCCCAGATAGGTGCGAATTTTCACTGCTACTGCACGGCCAATCTCATCCCATGCGTCAGCATACCCTTCCTCGAACCCAGCTTGCCACACTACTTCAAAGACTTCAGTAGCTTTTTCTGGCGTAGTGGTGATGGTGTCATCCTCTTCTTCAGCCTCTTCCTCTGGCGTAATCTCTTCAATGATGAGGATCGTATCGACTTCTTCATCCTGTTCTTCAGCAAGGCTCAGCCACTCCACACCATCATCGTCTATCCTTCTGTGGACAGCACCTGATTCAAGCAAACGTACAAGCGCCTTACGAATGTTCTCGCGCTTCAAGCCCAGAGAGTTAGCTAACTCAGCACGGGTAATCTCAAAGCTATCTTCCAATCTGCTAATGATCTGCTCGGCAATAGTCATAGTCCTATCTCCTTAGTTAAAAAATGTAATCCACAAAAGCACCCTCTTCCTTCTTGTCTGGGTTTTCCACCTCTTTAGTCTCCTTAACTTCATCGCTTAGTAACAGAACTCTATTAACCACTGGGCATGAGTAGAACCGCAGTGTCTTGTACGAATCAATAGTGTGAAAACCTCCGCACTTCTTACACAATGTCTTCTGCATCTGGACCCTCGTTTATATAAAATGTGTCCGCACTATGCCTATAGCCCACACCGGGCATATCGGTCCCATCTTTCATTAAGCACAGCAAAGCGAACTTCTCTTCTGCCCAAGTGGGAAGAGTATCAACAACGTACTCCTCCCCCACATTACTAAAATCCATGATGTGATAATCACCGCCGGGTAGGATATGAAGTCTGGCTCGCCTGTGCTTACTCAATGTGAATCGTGCTCCCTACTGGTGACGTAATGCGTTTCGATGTAATAGCCCACAGCGTAGGATACTTAACCTCATCAGGGAACGGCGTCTCACCATCAGTCAATACAACTACTGCTTCTGGCTTGATGTTGTTCTCTTCAATGTACGTAAAGATTTTACGCATATCCGTACCACCACCGCCTTTCAATGAGCGCTTGCTAGCTAAACGACCGAACCCGTCTCGGTCGAAGACTTCATGGTTTTGTACTTTAGCATCAACTTCTATCAAGTGCAATAGTTCCGGTGACACATTGTCGCAAAGGCCAATCACCTCAGACAGAAATGAAGCTAGTTCTCTTTCTCCAAGACTGCCTGACGTATCAATCCCCACAACAAGCGGACCCATAGACTCTGAGATGGTCGAGGGCATATAGATATCGTGCTGTAACCACCGACGATTGGGCCTACGCCACGTAGAGTCATCCTTACCAGTAGACACCGCGCTCATAAACTCACGTAGCTGCTCTCTCCAATCTACCTGTGGTGTAGTCAACTCATCGAACGCTCTGTGCTGATCTCCACCTGTCTTACCTGCTAACAGCGCACCTTGACGTACAGCCTGCTCGATCTCCTTACCTAACTCTTCCTTCTCTTGCTCAGTCAACTCATCAAAGCTATGCTCATCGAACCCTCCCTCACCACCACCACCATCACCACCACCATCACCACCATCACCACCACCCTCATCCTTCAGCGCATTGAAGACCTTCTGCGTATCCATACCACGGAAACGCTCTTCGAGTAGGGCACAATCGGGTAGCTGAATGAAACCGCTATGTTTTTTAGACACGTCTAAAATTTCTAAGTTAATCACATAGTCAGCACTCATGTTAGCCAACCGCGCATCCTCTTTCCACAGGTGCTTCCATAACCAATGATGCTGATAGACCTTGTGCAGATTCTCGTGAAGGATGACCGCGTTGAGTTCTGGATCTGTCAGGGTTTGTATGAAGTCTGCACCATATAAAACATCCCTGCCATTGGTACACGCTGTTGGAATATCCTCACGCACCTCCGTGTTACCTACCATGAAGACAGAACTAAAAGCCTTTGTCGCTTGGTGCTCCATCATCTTGACATGAGCACGCTGTACTCGTTGTTGTGAATTAAGGTTCATGATTGTAGTACCTCATAATCTTTAGGATCTATCAAAGGAACACCGGGGGCACGGTCAGAAGCGATTGCTCGCCACTCTCTATACGTAGCGTCGGGTACACCCATAGCATCTATAAAGCCACGCGTGTCCCCTACCGCCACTGCGGGTGTATCCATTTCTCTAAAGACACGGAGATCCGTATTATTAGCGCAGTACACCGAATCGACCTCCGTGCCATGGGCCGCTAACAAAGCCTGAATCTCATGTGCTATGCGTAATGGAAAGGCATATGTCTTATAGCTGAATGACATAACGCCCATCACTTCTTGTTTCTTGCTCATTGTTCTCACCTAAATAGATAGTTATTAGCCGACGCAAACGTAATGAACTCCCTGTTAGTAACCGCAATCGCTTTCTTATCACCATTGGCAATCGTCTTAGCAAACAACGCGCTCACTTCCTTGGGCATACGCTGTACATAGGTCATCCACGCTGTGAAGTTCTCCCGATCCACTCGCATACAGGCTTTGGCTACCAACATACAGGATGCAGCTGCCGACTTGGGAATCTTGGTCTTCTCTGGGTCATTGATGATCTTTTCCCACGATGGTAAGTCTTCATTCAACCTATACATGGTCATCATATCCATAGCCGCAGGTTCACCGATCAACCCCATCAGTGCGTGGATACGCACATCATCAGAGAAACTCTCCGTCGCATTAAGAACCTCTGAGGCTTTCTCCATGGATCTGTGCGTTACGAACGCAGTGCGGGGTGACTTGGGGTGGTTGATGTAGTGGTTGTTGCTTGGGTCCTCACACTCCTCGCATGACTGGAACATCTGAGGAAACTCCATCACCGTACCAATCACAATCGGACTCAACCCACGAGGTATAGCGTAGTCCTCGATCCACTCCATTGCAGTTGGTTTGCGGATCTTCATTTGGCACACCCTATTCCGTACATGAGGTGGTAGGTTATCTCCAAGGCCCTCCATGCTCAGGTTAGTCGTGGCAAACACAAGGCTCCCTTCAGGCAAGGAATACGTACCTAGCTTGCGCTCCAACATCAATCGAAGACAGGCGTTCAGCACCGACTTAGTTGCCTTACCAATCTCATCTAGCATGAGGACAATAGGCTTATCTAAATGAAACCCGAACTCCTCATTGGGTATGAACGAGCACACCTCTACGCCATGCACCGTACGGATCTTGGGCATTTGAAAGTCACCCGCATCAGGCTTAGTCGTCAAGTCTGCGTAACAGTAATAATAGGAGTCACCTAGATCCCGCTTGATAGAACTCAGGATTGAACTCTTGCCAATGCCCATCTCACCAGAGAATAAGCACGTTACCTTATCGCCCACTGCCTTAACGAACTCCATAGCTTCCCGTAGTGAGACAGAGTTATATGCTTTATTGATCTTCATCATAATCTCCCGTTTTTTAGACCGTCTAAAAATTAAACCAAACTAAACTTATCTAACAGTGCATCGACTTCTTGCTTAGCAAACGTCCGCACTACATCATCCTTACGCATATCCACTGGGTCTATGCCATTCAAAGTGTTACGCATCTCCTTACGCAACTGCTCCAACTCAGGGTCATTGGTCAAGTTAAACCCCGCCAACGAATCACACAGTTCAATAGCCCCTTCAAGTGTAGCGTCATGGATACGCCCCTTCTTACCATCATCCTCAACTCGCAATGCACTGCTCACCTTGGTCAGTGCTATCTTGACTCGCTCACGCACCTCACTCATTGCTTCTTGTACTCGAAGATCCTGCTTCGCTTTGAAGTGTTCTCTCAATTCATTCAACCCCTCATTGCCAATGTCCACACGGAAGTCACCATGCTCAGGTAATGGATAGGTAGAGAAGCGCATCTCAAACTTAGAAGGAATCTCACTAGGGTCTGGGTAGTCGCTTAGTTTGAACAATGATCCCAATTCCAGTTGCGCCACCTGAATAGCAAGCCTATAAGACTGCACAAACTCACCTACTAATCGCTTGTACTCCACCTCATGCACAGCCAACTCATTCATGTACATCATGAACAGCACAGCAGGTAACAACCGCACACCAGAGTCAGCCCATGGTAGTGTCCTATGCTTATGCCACCGCCTAATGATCGCAGTGTATTGCTTGACCGCCTTCAGTTCTTTTGAGCCTGCCAGTAGATTCTTTTGGTATGCCCCTGCATTAGCAGATGTCGCACCCTTGACTATCTTTACCTCATCCGCTACGTCTTTGTCCTGCTTTGTAAAGTCAGAGCCTCTAATAGATAGGTCCACTAGAATGGCACTGGATGAGATTGTTACGTCGCCGCTTATGTTTGTATTCATGTTCATCTCCATTTTTTAGACGGTCTAAAAAACCGTTCTGCTACCTCTGGTAGGGCCAGAGTACCCATGGAATCAAGGGGTTAGCCCCTCGACTTGCTATATATTCTACACTAAACTGTGCTTCCTGTCAACCTATTGGTTTTAAGGCGGGGGTTAGCCTCCACCCCCGAAGGGTCTGCTCTACACCGAGAGATACGAAGACTATGCAAACAGACTGCTATGGTTATTACGCACCGGGGCCACTCATAGCTTACGCCCACTCAACTCAACTTCTTACCACCAATCAGGTGCTTCTCTGCCCTTGTCCCATGATGCGAAGGTTTTGGTACGGTAATAGGCTCGATACGCTTGCACTGGATCGCTTGTTTTATATTCATCAGGCATAGCCAGTGCGAACGGAGTGAAGCCTACATCTGGTAGCGCATTGATGCGCGCTTGAAACTCCCTATCCTTTATGACATCCCATGACTTATGGTCTACGTCTTTGTTGTATCGCAGTTTATATTCCCAATTAAGAAAGCACGCCAACGTCCACAACCAACGCGCGTTGTGTTGTGACTCTGCTACCCATCGTGTGCATGGGTGGTTTCTATGCGTGGGCTTGTATGGCCCATCTAACACAGTGCAGAGCATCTGCGCGCTCTCTAAAATCATCTTGTTGACGTGCTTGTCTGCGTGCATCTCTGCCGCTGTTTCTGGGTTTGTGTCGAGAATGAAGATGTTCATGGCTGTTGTTGCCCTCTCTAAAAGGAAGCTAGTTCTCTTTTTCTTCCTCTACCATACGGGCATAGTGCTTCTCGCAGTGGTCCCCTATTTCTTCCATGTCACGCCAGTGGAGCACTGACCATACGTCTACAACATCCGCAACGCCATCCGAATCTCTAAGCAGTGCCCACACATTACGCACCTCGGCATAACAATAGCTTTCTCCATGCCTATCTTCCGCCAACACTACCTCATAGTCCACAACAACCTGAGTACCGCTCGTCAATTCATATTCAGTTTCATAGTTCATTTCTGTTTCTCCAAAAAGAATACACGTTCCTCGGTCTTGGCCCCTCGATCATGGCAGTGCGCCGTATGTTCCCTCACACCACCGATTCCTTCGATGTAACCCTTGTCATCTAATAGGTACAGCAGTGCTAGTGCTTCGCGTTCTTTCTTTTTTAGACGGTCTAAAAATACAGGCTCCACTACCATATGGTTGTTATTCATATAGTGTTGCACTGTCTCTGCCAATGGCTTCTGTATATGTTGACACGTAGCAGGATCCCACCTAAGACCATAGTGACCGTTATCCCCCTTACCATAGAACGAATCCGGGTCATACCTACGCAACAAAATCTTCTCGCGTTTTGCGTTTTCGGGGTTCTCCACTTGGGCTTCATGTGCAATCACATACACAAACGGATCACAACCTCGGTCATATCTATAAGGCGTCTTGAACCCTACACCGGGGATGTATGTATTGATAGGCGTAGCCGGGTCCATGAGCCGTTGCAGTTTTTCTTTGTTCGCTTTGTTGAGTCTCCGGGTCAGGCGCGGGTGGCTATACGCTCCAATTTGCGCGTACATGTGTGGGTAGTACGTCCGTATGTATTCATGATGACCTAGGTCAGCCTCTATCCCACTGCGGTACAGCAGTTTAAATCTCTCAAATGTTTCCATCGTTGTCTCCAAAAGTATTTTCGTGTAACACAGGTTTATCCATGGCGCGGGTCAGCATATCAAGCAACTCACGCAACTCTTCGGGGGTATCACCTCCCATAAACAAATCGGTATAAAATTCCGACTTGCCCTCTATGTACCACACTTCTTTAAAAACAAAGTAGTCATCACCACCATTCTCTGATGGGCAATTCATAACTCTATGGCACCATGTAGCGTCGCTCATCTCACACCTCCCACCTTACGCTTCAGCATAATCTCTGCCAGAGCCGCAGACTTTGCCGCCCTAAAACTCTCGCGCTCATTATGCGGGACATCCAAATACTCCGGCTTGATCTCATCAAGCATGTTTACAACAAAGGAATCAGGTATATCACTAGCAAACTGCATCCACTCTTTCTTCGTTGGCTTCCTAACCATCTCACACCCCCGCCGTGCTGTGCACGATGTCAGCTAAATGCACGCTCACCTCATAGCTTTTCTTAGCCTTGAATAGCTTAGCCGCAATCGTCTGCGCCTCATATGATGTGGGTGCCATTACCTCAATCTTTTTGCCTTTATATAACGCAATGTATGAACGTAGCGCGGGGTCGTTTGTTTTGTCTGCCTTGTCTGGAATGTTTAACTCCTCTAATGTAAAAGGCATTGGGACAGGCATGGGGTTTTTGTTGTTTGTGCTCATTTTTTAGACCGTCTAAAAATCCTCTGGTGAGGCCAGAGTACCTGCGAGGGGCGTAAGCCCCTCGACTTAAGATATATTCTACACTAAACGGGGCTTGCTGTCAACCCCCTCCCTACAACCCGATCTTGTATGGTGTCAACCAGTCTAATAACTCCGGCGTAAACGAGGCATCATCCTTAACCGAGCGACCACTAGCTAGCACTTCCAAAGCCCATGGGATCGCATTGGGCACCAAGTCTCCGCTTTCTAGCTTGTCTAGTAATTGCATCATCGTGTCCTCCGTGACAATACGCATATCCTTCTCATACTGTGATTGATTGTGCCAATGCTGGCGTGTGTTCTCTATGACCTTTGGAGTGATCGGAACGCGCATGTCTACACCATAGCAGTTAGCATTTGCCTTCACTGGGTCATTGTTCATGCCGTCCATCACTCCTTTTATATAGAAAGTCTTAGACCCTGCATGTAGGCGATAGTCTAGATTATGATGCACTTGGTACTGGGTACTCACGTCTCGCTTCAACGCGGCTGATGGAATTAGGATGGCCTCCTTCAACGTGTGCTCATAGCCCGGCGCTTCCGAACCACCAAAGGCATGCACTGCATAGTATGGAGCATCACTAACCCTAGCATTTTGAGTAAGCCCCTGCCCCATCGTGTAACGTGCTGTTCTTAACTCCCCCCTCAGCCGTGTCGCATACACTATATAGTCAATCTCTGGCAAGAAGATGCTGTTTTTGTATGTAGGATGCTTCGCGTTTTGGGGGGCTAAATGGCCTTCGTTTTTTAGACGGTCTAAAAAAATTGGGTAGAGTGCGTCAGCTAATGTGTTTAGCTTTTGTGCTGAATTTTCGCTCATAAAATGACCTATATGGCTTATATAGTGGAAAGAGTGAATAGTTTAACATGTCTTTTATGCGTTTGTCAAGATATATTAGAGTAGATTCAAAGCGTTCTCTTGTGAAGTGTGGGAGAATTTCCATTTTTTTATTTCTTTATTATAAACGTGAATGTAGCGAGAAGGTGAATGACCACAAAAACAGAAATAAAAACATCAATAAAATCAATGGGCCTTGTGGGAGGGGGATCTAATTATAGTTATATCTGAAAATTAGACACAAAAAGTGGATTGTACCCTTAACAGTCTCAAGCCTTCAGCCTTGATCTAATTTGTATAATGTGCCGGCTTGAAGAAGGCTGCTATCCACCCGTAGTACTTTTCACTTTATGTGTAGAATAATAATATATAACTATATATATATATAGATAGAGAAGAAAGAAGATTAGACAAGCAAGATTCAGGCCAGTTTTTGGTAGGCTCGCGCCCTGCTTATCCCCGCGCCATTGCGCCTTCGGCCTAGATACTAGATAGCCTGAAGCTAGTTCCTCATCTCCTCCCTGCCACCACCTGCCCATGTAAGCCTCACCATGCGACGAAAAGCCTTGACCCTATGCCAACCTATCAGGCACAAAAAAGCCCGCACTAGGCGGGCTGAGGTTTCTACGGGCACAAAAAAGCCCCTCCGGAGAGGGGCTGAGGGTCTAAGGGATGCTACAAGCTATTATGTAGAGTAGAAATAAACCTATCAGTAGCAAGGTGTCGCGGTTCATTTCTTAGCCTCAATCTTCATGGCTTGTGCCATGATATCGTCATGTACGGTCGTCATTGTCTTGAACAGTGCAGACTCATCCGTATTGAGCGCTCCCGCGAGAGCCTTTATATAAAAGGCGGTCATGCCGTGCTTGATGAACTGCCCATAGAGGGTATCCCAATACTCTGAGGTGGTGATGGAATCACTAGATGCTGTTACGTTGGGACGCGCAATCTCGCCTTTCTTCTCTGAGGCCTTTGGTGTACTTGCCGTTGCGGTCTGCATAGCAGCAACCGCTTCGATGGTTTTGGTCATGTCCGGCTTAGGAGCCTCAGCGGGCTGATTAGCCTTAGCGTCAACGTGCTTGGCTGTATAGGTGTTTGGCACGGTCTTGCCAGTCCATGAAATCCACGTCTTAGCCTTGCGCAATCTGTCAGCGTGTGAATCGGTAGGGAGGATTTTTTGCTCAAAGCATGTTTTGAGCGCGCCATGCTTGCTAGTCACATCCGCCATTTCAGCCTTTATCAGTGCGTCCTTAACGATAGGCCCTAGGGTTTTCCAGTCATCGTTCTCATGGGCTTTAAAGAAAGGAATCATCGCGTCCTTGTACGCTGTTTGTTTGGTTTGTAGGTCAGTTATCCCTTTGATGGTATCAGCGTATCCCATTGCATTTTTGACAAACAGAAGCGGGGACAATTCGTTGGTGTCGATGGTGGTTTCGGTAGTCATGTTCGTTCTCTCTATTAGAAACCCTCGAAGCCGTCGAGGTGCGGTACGTCTTTCAACGTGGGGACATTGTTTCATGATTCGGGGCTTGCTGTCAACATGTTGCTACCTGGTAGCAACAGCGTTTCCTAATATGTTTTTTAGACCGTCTAAAAACTGAGCGGGGCGTAATGTATTTAAAAGAAGCGCGAGTAACACAGCTCGAAGCATTATGTCAATAGGGGGCATTTCGCGGGGCTTTATGGATTCAGTAGACTCCGCTTATATTAGAAAGAGCTGATATGCGCTACGTTCTCAGCGGGGAAATTCCCAAAATTCTGGCGGGGAAGCTAGTTCCCTTGACCCACGGGGGGCACGACCCCCCTCAGCGTGGCGAGGAGTCCCACGTATTTAAAGACTGTATTCCAGACTCTCATCGAGCAAAATTTTTCCAAATTCCCCCAAAACCCGACCCCCACCCCCCTCAATCCCTTTTTTCTCAAAATGGGTCCCCCGCTTGACTCCCGCTAATTTTTATTATATATTATTTTTTCTGGTCCAAGACCTGCTTATATAAATGGAAATCAACGACGATCTTCCCGAAGGCATCGAGCCTTATCAATTTAAAATACCCCTCACTGCGGTAGGCGACCCTGACCCCGCGCTCTTTATAACCAGTGCCTCCCCTGCTACTCCTAGCAGATCCGATAAAGAGTGGGTGCGAGAGGCTGTTGCTGAGATAAAGGCCAACCCAGAAAGGAAATCAGAAATACTTCATGTGGCACCTAGTGCCCCTGCCCTTCGTTCACTACAACGCTCTTTAGAACAATATGATGGGCCGATGCCTGTCACAAAGGAGCAATGGCAGAACTTTGTATTGCAGAAGTATTGGGAACAAGCCGTCGATATAGACCCTAAAGTTTCAAAACCTGCACTGGATTCGTTAGCTAAGACTTCGGTCGTGGGCCTGCATAGTGATATGCAAGAGGTTAATATCAGTGTGCGTAGCACCGTAGAGATCGAGAGTGAGTTGCTACAGGTTGTAAGTAAGCTGCTAAATAAGAAAGAAGAAAAAGTAATAGAAGCAGAGGAGGCCGAGTGGACGGAATAGCCGACATCACTCCTGAACAGCTCCAAGCGGCGTTAGCTGCTGCATCCCCTGCGGAAAAGATAAAGATCCAGAGACTCATAGAAGAGTTGGCGAAAAGGACCCGCCGCGAAGAGGCTCAATCAGATTTTTTAGCGTTCGCGCGATCTCAGTGGCCTGATTTTATTTCTGGGTCCCATCACAGAAGAATAGCGAAGCTGTTCGAGGCAGTTGCTAAAGGGGAAAAGAAACGGATCATCATCAACCTAGCGCCTCGACATACTAAAAGCGAATTCGCATCCTTCCTGTTCCCTGCGTGGTTCCTAGGCAAATACCCTAAAAAGAAGGTGATGCAGGTCAGTAACACCGCAGAACTAGCCGAAGGCTTTGGTAGAAAGGTAAGAAACTTATTAGAGACAGATGAATACAGAGAAATATTTCCCGAAGTCGAGCTTCGCTCGGACTCTAAAGCGGCTGGTCGTTGGAATACAAACTTCGGAGGCGACTATTACGCTACTGGTGTTGGCGCTGCCTTGGCTGGGCGCGGTGCTGATATCGTTATTATTGATGACCCACACACAGAACAAGAAGCCCTCCAAGCCCAGTTCAACCCCGGCGTGTACGATAAAGTGTACGAATGGTATACCACAGGCCCCAGACAGCGACTTCAACCGGGAGGGGCCATTATTATTGTGCAAACCCGCTGGTCCCTGCGTGACCTGACCGGACAGATTATCGAAACAGCGGCGCAGAAAGAAGGCACTGATCCTTGGGAAGTTTTTGAGTTCCCTGCCATCCTACCGTCTGGCAACCCACTTTGGCCTGAGTTTTGGCCTAAAGAAGCGCTTGAAGCCATCCGTGCTGAAATCCCAACGGGTAAATGGCAGGCTCAGTACCAGCAGAACCCGACGAGTGATGAGAACGCTATTATTAAGCGCGATGGGTGGAAGACATGGGAAAGAGAGAAACCCCCTGCTGTAGATTACATCATCATGGCTATGGACACGGCGTTTGAGGCGAAAAAGACGGCTGACTACTCTGCTGCGGTGTTTTTTGGCGTTTTCGATAATGACGAGGACGGCGGTGCGCCTAACTTAATTCTTCTCAATGCGTGGCGTGATAAGGTAGAATTTCCTGAGTTGAAGGCAAAAACCCTTGAATTGTACAAAGAATGGGAGCCTGACAGCATTATCATTGAAAAGAAGGCGAGCGGGGCTCCGTTGATAACGGAGCTAAGAAGAATGGGCATCCCTGTGCAGGAGTACACTCCATCGAGAGGTAACGACAAGATAACGCGATTGAACGCCATTTCGGACATTTTTGCTTCTGGCAAGGTCTGGGCACCTAGAAAACGTTGGGCTGAGGAACTGATTGATGAAGTGGCAGCTTTCCCTGCGGGTAGAAACGATGATTACGTTGACTGTGTGTCTCTTGCTCTCAGTCGTTTCCGTGCTGGGGGTTTTGTTGGGACTCAACATGACAAGAGGGACGAGGACGAGTGGTACTTTAGAGCGCGAAGAGCGAGCTATTATTAAGGAGTTGACCAATGGAAAAAGAAAGGATGAAGTTGGACGCTGACACCGAGTATTACTGGGGCGAAGTGCTTAGGCCACCCACGTATGAAGAGTTAGGCGCAGCGAACTTTAATTTTATGAAACCTGAAGAACCCGCTCCTATTGAAAAGACTCCGCCAGAGGCGTACCAGATTGGCGGGACGCACTACGTTGATATGAAGGTGCAGCCTTGGGATGTCATTGATACGAACTTTGAGCATGCGCAGGCTAAGGGTTTCTACCGTGGTAACGCATTGAAATATATAATGAGGGCTGGGTGCAAAGGTCCTGCCAAGGAAGACTACCAGAAGGCGCTGCACTATCTTGAAAAACTCATCGAAATCTTATAGGTAAAACCATGCCCATTGAACGCACCCCGCAACAAAGTCCCTTGCAAGAATATATAGAGCAGAACCAACGGGCGCAAAGTCCCTTTCTAACGGGAGATGACCAAGAGCAGCCGCTTGAAATTATTCTTGGCCCTGAAGATGGGGAAGATGTGTTTTCAATGGAAACTACGGATATTGAAGCGCCTAGCTTTGACGCGAATCTTGCGGAGTTTATGGATGATAGCGAGCTTATGTCGCTGGGTGATGAGCTTCTTGAAGACTTCGATAATGACAAAGCGGCCCGCTCTGAATGGGTTGAGACATATAAGGATGGTCTTGATTTACTAGGTATTAAGATTGATGAGCGTAGTGAGCCATGGAACGGGGCCTGTGGAGTATTCCACCCTATGCTGGCAGAAGCGGCGATTAAGTTTCAGTCTGAGATGATTTCGGAGACGTTCCCAGCGCAGGGTCCGGTCAAAGCGAGAATTATCGGTAAAGCGGATAGAGAAACGGAATTAGCCGCCGCTCGCGTCGTTCAGGATATGAATTACAACCTGACTGAGAAGATGCAGGAGTTCAGGCCAGAGCACGAGAAGATGTTATGGTCCCTTTCTTTGGCAGGTGCAGCCTTTAAGAAGGTGTATTTTGATCCGACGATGAACCGTCAGGTATCAATGTTTGTGCCCGCAGAAGACATTTACCTCCCCTATGGGGCGTCTAGTGCTAATACCGCAGAGCGCATCACGCATGCAATGCGTAAGACCAAAAACGAGGTAAAAAAGCTCCAATATGCGGGTTTTTATAGGGATATTGAGCTTTCAGAACCCGGAAAAGAGATCAATGAACTACGTAAAAGGAAGGATGATGACTCTGGATTAAGCGCAATTAACGATGAGCGCTACTACATTTTAGAGATTCAAGCGGAGCTAGACCTCCTCGGTTTTGAAGATGTAGACCCAGAAACAGGCGAACCAACAGGAATAGCACTGCCATATGTTGTCACGATTGAAAAAAGCTCCGGGGATGTCCTCGCTATTCGTAGAAATTACGAAGAACATGATGAACTCAAGCAGCCTCGTCAGCACATTGTCCAATATACCTATATCCCAAATGATTCCGGCCCTTATGGATATGGCCTCATTCACCTAATCGGTGGGTTTGCTAAGTCAGCAACGTCTATCCTTCGTCAGTTGGTAGATGCAGGGACGCTATCGAATCTTCCGGGCGGCTTCAAGACGAATGGCCTTCGTGTAAAGGGTGACGATACACCCATCATGCCGGGTGAGTTTAGAGATGTTGATGTGGCTTCTGGAACGATGCGTGACAATATCATGCCGCTTCCTTATAAAGAGCCAAGTGCAACGCTGTTTCAGCTTCTTCAGAATGTCGTCGAGGAAGGCCGCAGGCTAGCTGCAGTAGCAGATGTAGATTTTGGAAAGATGCAGGGCGATGCGCCAGTAGGTACTACTCTTGCTATTCTTGAGCGGACGCTCAAGGTTATGTCTGCCGTTCAGGCACGTGTTCATGCTTCTATGGCGCAAGAGTTTAAGCTCATCGCCGCTCTTATTCGAGATTACACAGCTCCTACGTATTCTTATGTTCCAGATGACCATGCGGGCGCACAGGCCAAAAAAGAGGATTACGAGAAAACCGATATTATTCCAGTCTCTGATCCGAATGCTACAACTATGGCACAGCGGATCATTCAGTATCAAGCTGCTATACAGCTTGCGCAACAAGCGCCCCAGATATACAACCTACCGTTACTACATCGCCAAATGCTCGAAGTCATGGGCATTAAGGACGCAGACAAGATTGTTGAAACAGAGGAAGACATCAGGCCAACCGACCCTGTAACGGAAAATATGGAAATTATTAAGATGAAAGGAGTAAAAGCCTTCATCGATCAGAATCACGACGCCCATTTAGCTGTACATCAGGCGTTTGTACAAGACCCCAAAACAGCCCAGACTATGGGGCAAAATCCGCAAGCACAGGCCATTATGCAGGCAATGCAGGCGCATATCGCAGAACACGTAGGCTTTGCCTATCGCAAACAAATAGAAGTTCAGTTGGGTGTTCCTTTGCCCCCGCCTGATGAAGAGATGTCTCCAGAGTTGGAAGCACAGGTCGCCCCACTTCTGGCACAGGCTGCACAGCAGCTACTTCAACAGTCGCAACAACAGGCACAAGCGGCGCAAGCGCAGCAGCAACAACAGGATCCAGTATTTCAACAACAGCAGATGGAGCTTCAGCTTAAACAGCAGGAACTTCAGACCAAAGCTCAGATTGAGATGGCTAAAATTCAGGCGCAGAAAGAAATCGCCCAAATGGATAACCAGACCAAACTGCAGATTCAAGATTCTAAAGATAAGCAAGAGGGCTTTAAACAAGGCTTTGGTGCTGTAAAAGAGTACGTCCTCAAGGATGCGGAGCGTAGCCACGGAGCGGCAGAGAAAGACAAAGAACGCGCCCATTCCAGCGCTGAAAAGGGAGCAGACCGTTTTCATACCGCAGCGCAAGCTGCGCAACAACCCCCGGAGCAATAAATGACTGATCTAGACCTGCTAGAAAATGACCTTATCGACGCTATTACTATGCGTGAAAAGGCTTTAGTTAAAGGAAATGTGGCCTCTTGGGAAGAATTCAAGTACCTCACGGGAGTTGTTGCAGGACTTAAGGGCGCTCTGGATGCAGTAAATGAGGCTCAACGCCGCTACGAAGACGCTTAAAAATACTGGGTGGTGGGGTTCAGGTCGCTACCACCCTTTACTAAATAGACCTGCTTAAACGGAGTGCATTATGTCCATTGCAAACATCGATACCGAAAAAACGCAAGAAAAAGCGCAAGCGCTGGCCTCTCGCCTGCCCGACCCGGTTGGTTACAAGATGCTGGTAGTTAAGCCTGAAATTGAAGAAAAGACTGAAGGCGGCATTATCAAAGCAGACTCTACGCTTAAAGGCGAATCTGCTGCGGCTGTTGTTGGTCTTGTATTGAAGCAGGGCGGCCTTTGCTATAAAGATGAAGTTAAGTTTCCTACAGGCCCTTGGTGTAGCGAAGGCGACTTTGTTTTGATGCGCGCGTATTCCGGTTCGCGTTTTATGGTAGACGGTAAAGAGTTTGTTATTGTGAACGACGACATGATCGAAGGTGTCGTTGCCGATCCTCGCGGTATTAACCGCGCTTATTAGGAGTAAGTTATGGCGTCTGTAGATGATGAATTCAAAAATGACTCAGAGGTGTTTGTCGTAGGGACTAATAAAGAAGCTCCTAAAGATGAAATTGAAATTGACATTGACATTGTTGACGATACTCCTGAAGAGGATAAAGGTCGCGCTCCGCTAAAAGTAGAGGAGAAAGAAGAAGCGCACGAAGACGAACTTGATAAGTTCTCTGAAGGTGTACAAAAAAGAATGAACCAACTGACGCATCGTTACCACGATGAGCGTAGAGCAAAAGAAGCTCTGGAACGTCAGAATCAAGAAGCTATTGCTATAGCACAGACCATTCTGCAGGAAAATGAAAGGCTTAAGACTACGCTTGACTGGGGCCAAAAGCGCCTAATTGACGAAGCTGCAGCCAAAGTACAGTATGCAGAAAAGTTTGCTGAAGACCGCTATCGCAAAGCATATGAGTCTGGGGATACCGAAGGCGTATTAGAAGCGCAGAAAGCATTGCAAGAAGTCGCAATGCAGAAAATGGCTTTGAATGAATATAATACTCCTGTCGTTCAACAGAACACTTTACAAAATCGGCAAGAGCCTGTATATAATGCACCTTATGTAGAACCGGAGCGCCCACAGGCACCCCAACGCGACCAGAAGGCAGAGGAATGGGCTGCTAAGAATCCTTGGTTTGGTGCTGATGAGGAAATGACCTCGCTCGCTTATGGACTACACTCCAAGTTAGTACGTTCAGGAATCGATCCAACGTCGGAAGAGTATTATGGTACTATCGACAAAAGGATACGCGACGTTTTCCCTGACTACTTTGGAAAACAAAAGCCAAGGGCCTCGTCTCCAGTGGCTCCTGCAGGTCGCAGTACCGCAGGTAAAAAAGTGACGCTAACCGCTACTCAGGTGGCACTTGCAAAAAAACTCGGTGTGTCCTTAGATAACTATGCTAAGCACGCTGCTAAATTAGGACAGTAATCATGGCAAATATACCAACAGAAAGAACGCAACGGGCTAACCTCACCCGCGAAACAGAAGCGCGACAAGTCTCTTGGAAACCTGCGCATGATTTGCCTGTTCCTGACCCGCAAGATGGGTATAAATTTCGCTGGATTCGCGTATCAATGATGGGCCAAGATGACCATCGCAATGTAGCGAGTGCTCGGCGCGAGGGTTGGGTTCCGTGTAAAGCCTCGGACCATCCTGAAATCAGTGCAGACTTTAAGGCGTTTGGGTTAACACCGTCGTCAGATACGATTGAAATTGGTGGACTTCTCCTCTGCAAAACTTCTGTGGAGAACGCTAATGCTCGTAGAGACTACTATGATGATCTGACCCAGCGTCAAACGCAGTCTGTTGATAGCAACTTTATGCGCGAAAATGATCCCCGGATGCCCCTTTTCCGTGAAGGGAAGTCCAAAGTGTCTTTTGGTAGCGGTTCCTAAACTGTTTGGGGCCGTATTTAAATATTTAGGAGTTCTATATGGCATATCCTGCAAATATGGCCCCTGCGGGTTTCCTTCCGGTAAACCTCATTGGTGGTCGTGTATTTAATCAGGCGATCCGCCAGATCCCTATTGCTTCTGGGTACGCTCAGAACATTGGGTTTGGCGATCTTGTAACTTACACCACAGACGGCA
>Ga0209084_1001479_pt1 | contig 19639 bp, 13 predicted proteins | sample C_130820_MF_Meta_FD_187309 | JGI IMG/M metagenome (GOLD analysis project Ga0209084, IMG submission 187309) | Freshwater microbial communities from Lake Croche, Canada to study carbon cycling - C_130820_MF_MetaG (SPAdes) (version 2) | ecosystem: Environmental > Aquatic > Freshwater > Lake...
ATCCTGTTAATACGATATAATTGAAGGTAGTATAAACTCTATCAGGGCTCAGGAAACGGATAACCAACAAAAATACAAGTCCAATAAAAGCACCTGTTAAGGTAGCTAATATGACAGCCGTTAAATTAAATGAAGTTGAATCCTGTCCAATAAATATTTGATTAGGGACAAACTTAAAATAGTTTCCAATAAAATAAAGGAGGCTATTAATAGCAACAGATACTCCTAACGATATTAAAAAGTTTAAAGGAAGTTTTTTTAAACCAATTGAATTAATCATTTATTTTAATATCAAGCGCACTGCGTCACAAGAGTGTAAATCCGATTTTAGGTTTAATTTAACCTCTTTATAACCATCAAAAATGGAAATTCCTGCCGTATTAGGTGCAATAGCACCTTCATTATGAGCAAAAAGCATTAAATAATTATTCCCTCCTGGATTTATTTTAGCGGTAACTATCTTTTTTTGTTTAGTCAATTTATAATTAGAAAGTATCCAAACATTATTAAGATTTAATGATATCACATCTCCATCAATTTGGTCATCGTCCCAAACATAGAAAGTGATGTTTTTAGAACTTACCGTAATGGCATTGGTCGGTTTAATATTACGGTCATTTAATTGAACAGGTAAGGAATCACCTTGAAAGGACATTTTAGAATCCTCCCCTGTTGGAGACTTGGTACTTACTACTCTAGTTTTGGCGGTTAAAGGATTCCTTTTTTGTTTTTTCAGTTGATCCATAGTAAACTGACCATCGGATATGTACCATAAATAAACATACTTATCATTACTTCCTGTTGCCAATTGACGGCTGTCTTGACTGAAATCTACTGAATTAACGGACCCTGTATGTCCATATAAATTATATAAATTACGGTAATCATCATCCCAAACGGCGGGATTATTATTTATTGATCCAGTAGCAATATATCTTAAATCATTACTCAAGGCAATTCCTGTATAGTCATTGCTTTTTGGTTGTCCTGCATCCTTTATTGACCTTGTTTTATCATTGGTTTTATAATTCCAAAAATCGACCATTTTGTCAATGCAACGCACCGCAACTCTCTTTTTATCATTTGCAAATGCAATAGCTGTAATAATATCTGAAGACCCTGCAATAACTTTAAACTCTCCGGATAATAAATTTTTTAAATACAATAGGTTTTTACTGGCATAAGCAAACATTTCCCTATCTGGACTCACTGCACCACAACTGATTTCCTCTGCAGCCATTGGCAAGGAGGAAATGGAAGGTACTTTAATCATATTTTTTACGAGTGTTATTTTTTTATCATCGCCCCCAAAAAAGAATTCATCGTCTTTTCGACCAAATCCTGTGAAATTAATTTTTAAATCTGGGGTTGATAATAATTTCCCGTCTGGATAAATAGTTTTAAATACTTTTGATTTTTTCCATTCAAAAACGATGGCCATTCCGTTACTTCCTCCTGCAGAGATATAAGTACCACTAGGAGACCAAGCGATTTGATTTAATTTTCCTCCATTATAGGGTGTTAGGGTACTAATTAATTTATTGGAATCGCCTTCATAGACATAAACATCCTTGGAGTCTTCTAATAATACGGCAACATATTTTCCATTAGGGGAAAACAATGCACTTTTAACCGAATTTTGGAATGGGCCAACGGTATCTACAAGGGTATATGTTTGAGCGTTGACAAATTGACTTAAAATTAAAAAGAGAGCGTAAAAAAGCGTTTTTTTCATTTAATTTTATATGGTCTTAAATTTCAATTTTTGGGGAATCCTCCTCCTTGGAATTTAATTCCGTAATTGCATTATTTAAAAATTGATTTAAAGGATACATTTTAGAAAATACATCTGCACAATATTTTACAAAATCCTTTGATAAAGCCGTTTTTTCATCAACGGAATGACTAGATAAAAAATCCTTGTGCTTTAAATATTCAATGGCTTGATTGTCCTTATCATAATCCTTAGGATTATTTTTAAGTTTATCACCACCCATTTCCTTAAAATATTTTTTATAGGTTGGATTGGTTACGATTTCCTTAAAATCAGTGAAATTATAATCAATTTCTTGACGGATAGCTTTTAAAACAGGAGGTTCTGGCATGTAAATGCCTCCAGCAATAAAAACATTATCGGGTTCTAAATGAAGATAATATCCTGCATTGATTGCATTTTTACCTCCTTCATTCATCCAAGCACCCATGTTGGTTTTATAAGGACTTTTATCTTTAGAAAACCTGACGTCTCTATTCATCCTAAAAATAGCCTTTTTAGGGTCTAGATCTGCTAAACCTGGTTGAAAGTCAGTGCAAAGTTTTATCAAATCAGTTATAAAGAGGATTTGAGACTGTTTAATGGCTTCATAACGCTTTTTCTGAGCATCAAAAAAAGGCTTATTATTATTTTCCTTTAACTCCCTCAGGAAGTTAAACTGATCTGGATGCAAAGAATTCATGTGCCTTTTACCTGTAATAACTTAGTCAAAATTAAGACCAAACTATATAAATGCCACTTATTTTTTGGATTGCATCTTAACTTCCTCTAGGATAATGTTTTCATAGTCGGAATCTTCCTTAATGTGTAAAAAAGAACCGCTCCCTGCCTTAGCTAGATTTTCCATTTTCTTTAATGGACGCTCTCTGAATCCAAATCCAATCACTGAAAGGGTTTGATGATTATTTGCTTTAGTTTTTACAAAATCAAACATTTCATTTTCAGATTTTCCTAGCTTGAAATCTCCATCTGTAGCCAGATAAATTTGATTGTTCCCTCCCTCAATATAATTGGCTTCCAATGTTTTGTAAGCGAGTTCAATTGCTTTTTTCCCTTGAGTTGACCCATTTGCTTGGAGCTTATCAATGATTTTATCGATTTTATCCTTTTTACCTGCAGACTGCCCGTCAATAAGGATATCCACTTTATCAGCGTAGGTGATGACCGTAATTTTATCAATATCTCTTAAAGAAAATAATAGCCGTTTCATGGATTCCTTTAATAGCGGAAGCTTATCTTTTTCCGCCATGGAAGCAGATATATCGATTAAAAAAAGGATATTATTGGGTTTAAATTCTGAATGAGAAAGCTCTCCGGGTTTGTCCACAGAAGTTATTGGAGCAGGATTTTGATTCCTTGGGTTTGATTTAACTGCTGTATCACTATGATTTCCTTCTAACCGAGCAACAATTCTATTAAGCCTGTTTCCAAATTCATCTAAGGCACTTACCACCTGATTAGGAGACTTTTTAGCGGTATCCTTGATACTACTTCTACTATCATTCGGTGTATTTGCAGTTTTATTGGTATCTGATGAGCTAGCAACAGGAGGAGTCAATTTAGTAATTGGGATTGTCAATATTCCTTGATTACGTGCAATATATTGATACAATTCAGCTCCTCCATATCCTTGAGCGGAAACTTTAATGGAGTGTCTTCCAATATCCGTGTTTTGAGTTATTAATCCAGATTTATTGGTTGAATTGGTTTTATTGTTTCCTGATTCTAAATTAACAATTTCGACCTTGGCATTTGGGATAGGTTGATTGGTCAATTGATCGACGACCAAAATCTTCAAGTCGCTCGTAGGAGTCTTTAACTTTTGAGGGGTATTAAAATTTGGACAATCTAAATCCAGTTCCTCTGGGATTTGCTCTACTTTTCCATAGATTTCCAGCTTGATTGGTTTGTTTAAGCTTGACACATAAATATCGACCGTTTTCCTATATTTTCCTGTTGAATTAGGATTGTATTGCACCCTAACAAAACCGCATTCTCCTACTTTAATGGTCGGTTGACTAAATTTAATGGACGTTTCCTGATCATTCCCTGCCCTTAAAAAACTGACTTCCTCAGCCTTTCTACCTGCATCCACACAAAACTTGAAGTCCACGTACCGAGTACTTGTTCTGGTGATAATAGGTATTTCTAACGATGTGGACTCAATTTTTAATTGGGCCTTAACAATAAAAGGTACAAAAAATAATAATGGAAATAAGAATTTTATTAAACACTTCATGGGCAGACCTCAAAGTTACTAATAACTATAACGCTGTTCCTCATTGGAATGTTTTTTAAAATATTAATAGATTAATTAAATTAAAAGGATGACTAATAATTAAATTTACATCCAATCGTCTTTTGGCTCTTCCTCAAAAATCTCTGGATTTTCTGTTAACAGGGTATGATACAATAAGTCCTTCAATTCGTCTATCCCTTCTCCAGTTATGGAGCTTATAAAACAGGTGGGAATATTAGGCAACAAGGGTCTAATTTCCGCTTTTAACTCTTCATCCAATTGATCGGATTTAGATATGGCTAACAATCGTCTTTTATGTAAAAGGTCAGGATTATGTAAAGCCAATTCATTTAACAATATTTGATATTCTTTGATAATATCATCAGAGTTTGAAGGAATGAGGAATAAAAGAATAGAATTCCTTTCAATATGCTTTAAAAATCGGAGACCCAAACCTTTTCCTTCATGTGCTCCTTCAATAATCCCAGGGATGTCCGCCATAATAAAGGATTTGTAATCCCTTACAGCAATAACTCCAAGATTAGGTGTTAGGGTAGTAAATGCATAATCCGCTATTTTAGGTTTTGCGGCTGATACTACAGAAAGCAAGGTGGATTTTCCTGCATTAGGAAATCCAACTAGTCCTACATCTGCCAATACTTTAAGTTCTAAAATTTTTGTGGCCTCTTGACCAGGTTCCCCCGGTTGAGCGTAAGTCGGCATTTGCTTAGTAGAAGTTTTAAAATGTTGATTTCCTAATCCTCCTCTTCCGCCTGGAAGCATTATTTTCTTTTCTCCATGTTTGGTGATTTCAAAAAGAACTTTACCCGATTCCTCGTCTTTAACTACAGTACCTAAAGGAACTTCCAAGATAACATCGTGTCCACTTTTCCCTGTTTTACCGCTTTCACCTCCATTATTACCATCATCAGCATTAATGTGTTTTCTATATTTTAGGTGGAGCAATGTCCATAATTGTTTGTTTCCTTTTAAGACTATATGACCTCCTCTTCCGCCATCACCACCATCAGGACCACCCTTGGCATTCAATTTATCTCTAAAAAAGTGTGTAGAACCTCTTCCACCTTTTCCACTTTTACAATATAGTTTGACGTAATCAATAAAATTTTCAGCCATAGTATTCTAAAAATACAAAGTTAGTGGATATATTTTCCTAAACCTTACCCATCTTCCTCCAAATAAACAACAAGCCTAATCCGACTACTAAACCTCCTAAGTGTGCATAATGTGCCACATTATCATTAGATGCCACACCAAAAAACAATTCCATTACACCATAAATCGTCACCCAATATTTTGCCTTCATAGGGATAGGAATAAATAAGGACATCATTTCTTGATTGGGAAACATAAACCCAAAACCGCCCAAACATCCAAAAACAGCACCTGAAGCTCCAAGCATCGGAGCAAGTACCTCAATATTACCTGTCTGACTAAAAATTAAAAAATTGATTAAACTATTAGCTAATCCTGCTCCAATTCCTGTAATCAAATAAAAGGATAAAAATCGTTTAGGGCCCCAATAATTCTCCAATTGAGCTCCAAACATATAAAGTCCCAACATATTGAAAAATAAATGACTAAAATTGGCATGCATAAACATATAGGTCAATAACTGCCAAGGTTTAAAATAATCCGTCATGGGATGGAATAAATCAAACATCACATTCATATCTATATTAAACTTAGGCGCAATAAATGTCCCAAAGAAAAATAAAGTATTGATGATGATTAAATTTAGTACGATTGTTGGTGGTCTAATCATTTTATATTATTCGATTATATTTTAAATTTTTTTGCTAATTCTGAAGTACTTATGGTAATCATAGTCGGTTTACCTAAAGGAGAAAAATAAGGCTCAGAACATCCGAATAACTCATCGATTAAGCTACTCATCACCTCCTGACTCATGGTCATTCCTTGTTTATAACTATTGGATTGGGCCAAACTCAAAGCAATGTAGTGATTGGGTTTCACCAATTTTAAATCATCCATATTTTCACTTAGGTTTTGGATTATTTTTCCTATAAAGCTAGGAAGTTGATTAATATCAAAATCTAGAGGAAGTCCGTTGATAATTAATGCATCCTTCCCAAATTCTTCTATCATGATTCCTAATTTATTAATCTCCTCTAAATAAGGTTTAATTAACTGAATCTCATTCAAGTTTATTTGAATCAGTTCTGGGAATAATAATTTCTGTATAGGAATTTTAGTGTCTTTTTCTTCCCCAATTTTAAAATATCTTTCATACAATATCCGCTCATGTGCAAATTGTTGATGCACAATCAACATTCCGCTTTTAAGGGAAGTAATTATATATTGATTATGAAGCTGAAAGGAAGCCTTTTTAAACTCTAATATATCAGAATTAATTTCAGGTTCTTCTGTATCTTCTTCGGTTTGAGAGGATAAAACCTGATAAATCGTTTCCCAATTATTGGCAGATGCTTTCTTAGGATAGTTAGCATCAAAATTAAAGGAGGATAAATTGGGATTTCTATCAAATCCGGTGCTTAGAATATTTTCATTTTTTTCAGGATTCGCGAATGCACCAAATCCTGAAAAAACTGCGTCATTATCAAATGAAAGTGTAGGTGCAGCCTGAAATTGATTTAGCACTTTTTTAATCGCAGAATTCAATAAGGCATAAATGACCTTTTCATTTTCAAACTTTATTTCCGTTTTTGTCGGATGAACATTAATATCAATTTTAGCTGGATTAATTTCTAAGAATATAAAAAATGACGGGAAATTTTCTGTGGAAATTAGTCCTAAAAATGCTTGAGTAATTGCATAGTTAAGATAATTGGATTTAATAAATCGGTTATTTGCAAAAAAGAATTGTTCATTTCTGTTCTTTTTTGCAGCTTCTGGTTTTCCTATAAACCCTGATATTTTTACAACATCAGTGATTTCTTCAATAGGTAGTAAATACTCCTCTATTTTCTTACCAAATACACCTGCTATTCTTTGCTTTAAATTCCCCGAAGGTAAATGATAAATTTCTTCATCTTCATTAATAAAAGAGAATTTAATATTTGGATTCGCCAAACATACCCTAATAAACTCATCACGGATATGATTATATTCTACTAAATTACTCTTAAGGAAATTTTTCCGTGCGGGGACATTGAAAAATAAATTTTTAACCGAAATATTGGTTCCTTCAGGATAAGCGGTCAATTCATGCAATCTGGTGATGTTATTGTCAATTTGCAATAAGGTGCCTAATTCATCAATTGCTCTTTTGGTTTTGAGTTCTACTTGTGCGACAGCTGCAATACTTGCCATCGCCTCTCCCCTGAAACCTAAAGTATTAATGGCATATAAATCATCAATATTTTTGATTTTGGATGTTGCATGACGTTCAAAACACATCCTTGCATCTGTAAAACTCATTCCGGAACCATTATCAATCACCTGAATAAGTTGTTTACCAGCCTCCCTAATAATTAAGGTTATGTTGGTGGATTTTGCATCTATGGCATTTTCTAATAACTCCTTTACTACCGATGCTGGACGTTGAACTACCTCCCCTGCTGCAATCTGATTGGCAATGTTATCAGGAAGTAATTTTATAATATCGGTCATTTATTAAAACTAATAGGAATTTGTTAAAACCTCAAATTTGACATTATAACGCTCCTAGACCTACAAATTTACAATTTCAACTTTCAATTAGAGGATAAATCATCTCATCCTTGACCTCAATTTCCAATTAGAGGTCGTTTGAATGTGTTGATTATTTACTATTCCAACCTTTTTAGCCGGAGTATCTTTTTTAATGTATGACACTGAAACAAGTGCAGCAATATCCATTTCTTCTTGAGAAGGATTTATATTCTCTATTAATTTTTCTGGACTAAAATGCTTGGCAACAAAATGGGTATCAAACTGAGCGGAACTAAAAGCCTCGTGTTCCATTACAAACTTACCGAAGGCGAGAGTGTTTGCCACCCCTACAATCCTAAAGTCATCTATTGCTCTAATCATTTTTGCAATCGCATCTTTCCTAGTAGGAGCATGGACGCACATTTTAGCAATCATTGGGTCATAAAAAACTGGAATTGTTTGTCCCTCTTCGTATCCTGAATCCACCCGTATACCTGGACCATCTGGAGTTCTGTAAACGGATAATGTCCCAATATCAGGTAAAAAGTTATTTGTAGGATCTTCTGCATAGACCCTTAATTCTATAGCATGTCCATTTATTTTGAGGTCTTCTTGTTTGAAGGAAATTGCTTCCCCTCTTGCAATTTTGACTTGTTCTTTAACTAAATCTAGACCAGTAATCATTTCAGTGACAGGATGTTCTACTTGTAAACGTGTATTCATTTCAAGGAAGTAAAAATTGAGTTTTTCATCCATGATAAACTCTACTGTTCCTGCCCCTACATAATTACAAGCCTTTGCTATTTTGACAGCATTTTCACCCATTTTATGACGGATTTCTTCTGTCAAGACTCCACTAGGCGCCTCTTCTATCACTTTTTGGTGCCTTCTTTGAACGGAACAATCCCTTTCAAATAAGTATAAATGATTACCTTGCGTATCACTCAGTACTTGAATTTCTATATGTCTTGGGGATGCTACATATTTCTCTAAAAAAACTGAGCCATCACCAAACGCATTTAATGCTTCTGATTGAGCTCTATTGAGTTGTTCTTCAAATTCTTCCTCATTTTCTACTACACGCATACCCTTTCCACCGCCTCCAGCCGCGGCTTTAATCAGTACAGGAAATCCAATTTTTTTTGCTATTTCACTTGCTTCTTTGGTATCTGAAATAGGTTCTGCTGTTCCAGGTACTAAAGGAACATTTTGAATCAAAGCAGCTTGTTTAGCCGCCAATTTGTTCCCCATCATTTCTATGGCCTCTGGATTTGGACCAATAAAAGTCATTCCATTGGCTTGAACCAAAGCTGAAAAGGAAGCATTTTCTGATAAAAAACCATACCCAGGATGGATACCCTCCACGCCTGCATTTTTAGCCACTTCGATTATCTTCTCCTGAATTAAATATGACTGATTAGAAGGAGATGGACCAATAAAATAAGCCTCATCCGCATACCTAGTAAATAAGGCATTCCTGTCTGCTTCTGAATATACTGCAACGGTAATGATGCCCATTTCCTTTAATGAACGCATTATCCTTAAAGCTATCTCCCCGCGATTAGCAACTAAAACTTTTTTCATCTATGTTGCAAAATTAGAAGTTTGAGGTGGGATTTTTACTGCTTAATTTAAAGTCTTGAAGCATTTAAGGAATTCGAATCTAATATTCTTTAGGCCTCAATAATTTTCTTAATTTAAACAATTAGATAAAATTGTAACTGTGTTAACTGATTGATTTTTATTTTAAGGCTATTTAGTATTTTTATTCAGTCTTTAGTTAATGTTTAAGTATTCAATTTATAATTATTCAGAATGGTTGATTTCGTTTTATCTAAAATTTTTATCCTTTAGTCTAAATTAATTTTTATATAATATTATGGTAACATTAACTAAATATATTAGGAATTTATTTCAATTCTATGAACCTAACGGTTAAACACTTAAATAAATTTTTCTTACATATTTTACTTGTTGTTTCTATTTTTTGTACTGAAGTATATGTCAAAGGTGCTTGTATTACAAAATTTCCATATAGTGAAGGATTTGAATCTTCTAAAGGTAGTTGGACATCTGGAGGTACCAATTCTGATTGGTCATGGGGAAGTCCCTCAAAATCAACCATAACAGGAGCAGGTGGAGGTTCAAAATGTTGGATTGCTGGTGGACTTACATCTACAAGCTATAAAAACGGAGAAAGAGCCTATGTTGAAAGTCCATGTTTTGATTTTTCTTCTCTAAAGCATCCTTTTATTAGATTCAAAGTATTTTGGGAATCTGAGCATAAGTATGATGGAGCAAATTTGCAATATTCTATTAATAGTGGTTCTAGTTGGGTGAATGTAGGTAGTTCATCGGATACGAATGATTGTTATACAAACAATTGGTATAACTATAATTCTATTACTTACTTAGCTACATTAGCTACTCCAAAAGAAGGTTGGTCTTGTAATGGTAAATCTACTTCAGGTAGTTGTCAAGGTGGATTTGGAAGTAAGAAATGGGTAACCGCAGAGCATTGCTTGAGTACTTTAACCGGACAATCTAGTGTAATTTTTAGATTTACATTTGGCGCAGGTACTTCTTGTAATAGTTATGATGGATTTGCATTTGATGACGTGGAAATTTTAGAAGCTCCAAAATATCCTGGAAAATTCGGATATACCTGCGTAGGAGTAGGAAAATTTAATTTTATTGATTCATCAACTAATTGTGCATCCAATTGGAGTTGGAATTTTGGAGACCCTACTTCAACTACTGCAGATACTAGTACAATCCAAAATCCAAATCATCAATATTCAAAATCAGGAACTTATAAAGTGAGATTAATAACTTCAAATAGTTGTAGCAAGGATGATACTGTTTTCAAAACGATTATTGTTCCTAGTGTAAAATCAAGTTTTGGATATAATTGTACGGGTACTAATACACTTTCCTTTTCGGATTCTACTAGCGGAAGTCCAACGTCATGGTCTTGGAACTTTGGAGATGTTAGTTCAAGTAGCAATACAAGTACCTCACAAAACCCGAGTCATAAATTCACCAAATCAGGTACTTATAAAGTGCGATTAATAACTCATAGTAGTTGCAGTCCAATGGATACAATAATCAAAACAATCATCGTAACTGGAGTAAAATCTAATTTTGGTTACAGTTGTATATCCAACAACACCTTAAGTTTTACAGATTCTACTAGTGGAAGTCCAACTTCATGGTCTTGGAACTTTGGAGATGTTAGTTCAAGTAGCAACACGAATACCTTACAAACGCCGAGTCATAAATTCACCAAATCAGGAACCTATACGGTTACATTAATTTCAAAGGGTGGATGTGGAATAGATTCTACGATAAAAACAATTAACATTTTTGGTTTTACAATTATAACTAAGCCCGCAACTTGTTCCAACAAAAATGATGGATTAGCTACTGCCTTAGTGACAGGGAATAATGACAAACTTTATTATCAATGGTCAACTAATCCTATACAAAAAACTGATACAGCTTATGGTTTAAAAGCGGGTAAATATCACGTAAAAATTTCATTTAGCAATAATAATTGTTCAGCGAATGATACTTTTACTATTTATCAACCTAAACCATTAGTTAAAAGTCTGTTTTTACAACCATCTAAATGTGAAACAAATGATGGTTTTATAATTGCAAATACTAGTGGAGGAACGCCACCTTATAATTATTTATGGCATCCTTCAGGAATAAAATCGGATACATTATCAAATGTTGCTCCTGGATTTTATACCTTGTTAATCAAAGATAAAAATAATTGTATCGATTCCATAAGAGCCAACCTTACAAAAAGTACAAAGGATTGTACACAAATGTTATTTGTTCCAAATAGTTTTACACCAAATAATGATGGGTTAAATGATGGATTTGGTGCATATACAGCATTTCCAAATAATTTAATCAACTACCAGCTTAAAATCTTTAATAGAATTTTTGTTTCTAATAATTATAATGTAAAATGGGATGCATACTATAATGGCACCTTATGCCAAATGGATGTCTATTTATTTATTATTAATTACACTTTTTCAAATGGTGACGAGAAAATGATAAGCGGTACCTTCCATTTATTGAGATAATACTTTACGTATAATTTACCCTGCCCAATTCTCTCTATCTAAACTACGAAAATGAATCGCTTCAGCTAAATGTTCTGTTTTTATTTCAGGGCTTTGAGCTAGATCAGCAATGGTACGGCTCACTTTTAAAATTCTATCATAGGCACGGGCAGATAAATTAAGTCTATCCATTGCTGTTTTAAGCAATTTGATACCAAATTCATCAATTTCGCATATTTGATTGGACAGTTTACTACCCATCATCGCATTGCAATAAACGTTTTCAGTATCTTTAAATCGCTCCGCTTGGATTTCCCTTGCTTTTATAACACGCTCTCGGATGGCGGAACTGGACTCTGATTTGAATTCCCTTTTTGTTAGTTCGTTTAGGCTTACAGGGGTAACTTCTACGTGAATATCGATTCTATCCAATAAAGGACCTGAAATCTTATTTAAATATTTTTGGACAACTCCTGGTGCACAAACACAATCTTTTTCCGGATGATTATAGTATCCACAAGGGCAAGGATTCATACTGGCAATTAACATAAATGAGGACGGAAACTCTACACTCATCCTAGCACGGGAAATAGTCACTTTGCGTTCCTCCAAAGGTTGACGTAATACCTCCAATACCGTCCGTTTAAATTCGGGAAGCTCATCCAAAAACAAAACGCCATTATGAGCCAAACTTATTTCCCCAGGTTGCGGATAGGAACCACCTCCTACCAATGCAACATCGCTTACTGTGTGATGAGGAGATCTAAATGGTCTATTTGAGACTAAACTTGCATTTTTGGGTAGAATACCAGCTACAGAATGGATTTTGGTTGTTTCTAGTGCCTCAAATAGGTTTAAAGGAGGCAAAATAGTTGGTAACCTTTTGGCAAGCATCGTTTTTCCCGCTCCAGGAGGGCCAATCAATATCACATTATGACCACCAGCAGCAGCGATTTCTAAACTCCTTTTAATGTTTTCCTGACCCTTTACATCACTAAAATCAAATTCTAGGGTGCTTAGATTGTCAAAAAATTCTTCTCTTGTATTTACTTTTGTTGGTTGAATGGATGATTCGCCATTTAAAATATCAATTGCTTCTTGGAGCGTTTTTACACCATAAACATCAATTTTATCAACGATTGCTGCTTCCCGGGCATTTTCCTCAGGAAGAATAAATCCTTTAAAATTTTCTTTCCTTCCTTGTATACTAATTGGCAATGCTCCTTTAATTGGTAAAATTGACCCATCAAGGCTCAATTCCCCCATTATTATATAATTTTCCAAGGATTCTGTTTCCATTTGACTAGTAGCTGCAATAATCCCAATTGCAATTGGGAGGTCATAAGCAGTTCCTTCTTTTCTGATGTCAGCAGGAGCCATATTGACCACAACACGTCTTCTGGTCATATAAAATCCTCCATTAATGAGTGCAGTTTCTACTCTATCTTTACTCTCTTTGACCGCATTATCAGGTAAACCTACCATAGCAAAGCCAGTTCCGTCACTAACATTAACTTCTATGGTAATGGTCTGAGCATCAACTCCTGTAACCGCACTTCCGTAGGTTTTTACTAACATTATTTATTTGAATATAATTGTTAATCTAAACGTTCAAAATTAGTTAAATAGGGATGATTTTGTTAATTAATACCCTAATTTTGTAATAACTTAAAATAAATGAAAACAAAAATTGCTTGCTTTGGATTATTGATGTTATTGCACCTTGGACTATCAGCCCAAAACAAAAAAATTCTTTTTGATGCCACAAAAGCTGAAATGGCCTCTAATGCAGATTGGGTCATAGACGCAGATAAACACGACATCGGCACAGGAAGTGGTGGAGTTATGACAAAAGGTTCAGGTTCTGAATCTAATCCTCAACGTTATCCTACTCCAGCGCAAAGTACTATTACTAGTTCTACCACAGAAGATTACTGGGAAGGAGCGATTTCCGCTTGGGCTATTCAAATGGTTAAAAGAGGTTATCAGGTGGAAACATTGCCCTATAATGGTAAAATCACTTATGGAGATACGCTAAACAATCCTCAGGATTTATCCTTTTATAAAGTTTTTGTTGTGGACGAACCGAATACCAAGTTCACCTCGGCTGAGGTAACAGCAATTTTAGCTTTTGTTAAAAATGGAGGCGGTTTGTTTATGATTTCTGATCACGACAAATCCGACAGAAATAATGATGGATGGGATTCACCGCATATCTGGAATGACCTATTGAAGAACAATCCTTTTGGGATAACCTTTGATTATACAACCTACTCAGAATCGTCCAATAATTATGCAAACCTTCCAGGAGATACTATTTTAGGAGGTCCTGCAGGAAAAGCCACCACAATTAAATTTAATGGCGCCACAACTATGACTTTGGACACCTCCAAAAATCCAACGGCCCAAGGAATTATTTATAGATATGGAATGAGCAATAAGGGAGGCTCTAATGTAATGCTCGCAAGAGCTAGATACGGAAAAGGAAAAGTAATTGGAATTGCAGACAGTTCCCCGTTTGAAGACGGAACAGGTGACCCAGGAGATAACTTATATTCTAGTTGGACTTCTGCCAATGATTCAACCTTAATTGTAAATGCAACATATTGGCTTTCTATTCCAGAAAAAGTTATCAATACTGCTATACCATTAGAAAGTCTAACGAAAATGGGTGAAATCATTGTAAGTCCCAATCCTGTAAATGGAATTCTGACAGTTCAGTCTATGGAAGAAAGGTATCCTATTACAAGCATCAAAATAATAAATCAAATTGGTCAAACTGTATCCTCTGAAGGTAGCAGAATTTTAAAAAATAGTATTATGAAAATGGATTTAATTAATTTGACCTCAGGTATTTATTTTTTACAAGTTCAATCTAATGAACATGTTACTTATAAAAAAATAATTAAGGAATAAACTATTTACTTCCGCTAATTAAAATAAAAGGAGAAAAAAACTTATTGTAAATTGGAATAAAGGAAATTAACTTGTTGGCAAGTTTAATGAATTTCTTTGCTAAGGGGTTAGCTTTAGAAGTTTTTTCTACCCAAATTGAAGGTTTACCATAATATTGGATCTTTAGATTTTTGACACCTAGCTCCTCGCAAATGGATTTTAGATTTTGTATTTCCATTGAAGGTAGATAATGTATAGCTAGGTTTTCTGGATCAAATCTTTTTTGAATTAATCCATTCAAACCTAAAAAATTAGGAAGGCTGATAAAAAGTAAACCGTCATTTTTTAGTAATTTTATATGTTGGCTAATCATGTGTTTTGTATTGGAAAAATGCTCAATAAAACCAGCAGATAGCACAATGTCGTATTCTTTATCAGAATTGTAAGTTAGAAAATCAGCCTCAATCAGATTAATTGTACCTTTTTCAAGATGATTTATACTTTCTAATTCATTTACAATTTTTGGTAAAATTATATAGTCTAATAGTGTGACGTTTGCACCTAGATTTCTATTGAAATAGCAGCAAAAAGTACCCGGAAATCCTCCAATTTCTATAAAGTCTTTGTCTTTAGCATTTATTTTGTCAAATATTTCTTCAAACAAGACATTTTTAATAAAACTAGGTTGATAACCTTCCCAATAACTAATCCAGAAATCTCTTTCTGTCTTTATTTCCTCTGCTGAACTTGTATTCATGACGTTACAAAGGTAATAATCAGATTATAATATTGTTTTCTTATTAATTATACTAGAAACTAAGACAGCAAGTATTAGCTTGTTCCGATTTTACCACTATTTTTGACCTATATTAATTAGAATGAATATCAAATCTATTATTTTTGACCTAGACGGTACTTTAGTCAATAGTGTATACGATATCGGCAATAGTACAAACTATGCCTTAAGTAAAAAGGGACTACCTTTAAGACGCTTTGAAGATTACTATTATTTAGTAGGGGAGGGTGTACAAAAGTTGATTGAGAACGCTGTTCTGCCTAATGCGGTAGATCAAGAAACTCAAAGTGAATTAGTCGAATTAATGCAAAGTCACTATGATAAGAACTGGCATAACTTCACAAAGCCTTATCCTCAAATAGAATCCCTTTTGGAGGACTTGACCGAAAATGGAATCAGAATGGCTGTTTTGTCAAACAAACCAGACCATTTTACAAAATCCATGGTGCAATATTTTTTCCCGAATATTCCTTTTGAATATGTTCACGGTGCTCGTGAAAATCAAACTAAAAAACCACATCCAAGAGGATTGTTGTCTATTCTAGAAAAGATGGGATTAGACAAGGAATCCGTTCTATACGTCGGGGATACCAAAATTGATATTCAAACTTGTATCAATGCTCACGTTAAATCAGTAGGGGTGACTTGGGGATTTAGACCAAAACAAGAACTAGTAGAAGAAGGAGCTGATTTTATAATTGAAAATCCTTCAGAACTTTTGAATTTGATAAAATAAAAAAGCCGACCGGGGAGGTCGGCTACTAACCAAAGTATTGTATCGTCAATTATCACAGGCAATGTAGATAAAAATTAAACGAGGTACTTTGATTAGGTAATTACTAAATCTCAAATGCTCAAACGACCTACTATTACTAAAAGTTTCAAGGAGTTCACAAAAAGTTTATGTTAACAATTCCTTAACATTATCTTAACATAGTCAAAACAAGTAGGTCATTTGTTTAACTGAACTTTGCATTTTAGTCAATAAAATGATAAGAACTTTAAACAAACAGCTCATCTTAAGCTTTCTATCTCTACTAATTTGTTTAACTTTCCTTACACTTCCTAATTTATCAGTTGCCCAAACGTCTAATGGAACGTTAGCGGGTAAAATTGTTGATGAATCCAATGGGGAAATCATTTTTGGGGCTAGAATCGTAGTAGATGGTACCTCTAAAGGTGCAATTACTGATATTGATGGTTACTTTACCGTACCGAACGTACCTGAAGGAAGCTATACTTTAGTTATTACTGCCTTAGGATATGCGTCTAAAAAAATAGAAAATACTGTTATTAAGGCAGGAACAACCGTTACTATTAACACGACTTTGGGCGTTGTTACCAAAGAGACTAAAGAGGTTGTAGTAACTGGCCAGGCAAGGAAAGAATCTGTGAGTGCAATCTTGGTTCAACAAAAAAATGCTGAAGCAGCCTCGAACGGAATATCTGCTGAATCCATTAAACAGTCCCCTGACCGAAACACAGGTGAAGTGTTAAAAAGAGTTTCAGGTGCAAGTATTCAGGACAATAAGTTTGCAATTATTAGAGGACTTTCTGATAGATACAATATAGCCACAATCAATGGCGTATTGCTACCTAGTTCTGAACCTGATAGACGTGCTTTTTCCTTTGACCTAATACCTGCAAGTGCATTGGAAAATTTAGTTATTACTAAAACAGCTACACCAGATATGCCAGGTGACTTTAGTGGAGGTATAATTCAACTAACTACAAAAGATATACCTTCAGAGAACGCATTCACTGTAAACTTAGGAAGTGGATATAATTCAGTTTCTACTTTTAAACCTTATAGTGTAAATAGTTATAAATCAGGGGAAACATTTGGCTTTACTGACAATTCAAGATTCTTACCAAGCAATTTCCCTACAAATTATTTATCAGCAAGTAGTAATTCAATTCAAGGAATTAATGCTGGTAAATTATTAACTAATAATTATACGATTGATGATAAAAAGTCAGCTTCACCATTTACAAATATCAATTTAGTAAATACTACTTTCCATAAATTTAATGGAATGGAATTGGGTACTTTAACTTCTTTGGTTTATTCTGACCAAAGAAAGTTTTACAATCAGACAAGGATGTTTTATCAAACGCAAAGAATTGAAGACACTAATCAGGCATCCTTAGACAAGGTTTATACAAGGAACGTGACCGTAGGAGCCGTTTTAAACATCGGATTAAAAGTTGGTCAGTATAATAAATTCTTTTTTAAAAATACTTTCAATAAAACCGATGACGATATGTTAACTGACCGTTATACCTTGGATGTTGGTAATAACCTATTAGTTAAAAGTAAAATATACAATTTTACCACTAACAGAATCTATTTAACTCAATTAGGCGGAAGTCATTTATTAGAAAAAACCAATATTAAGATTGATTATGTATTAGGATATGGTAATTTATACAGAGGAGTTCCAGATTATAAAACATTTGATTATACCAAATCAAGTGTTGACCCTGGTAAATTTAATTTCTCTACCGATCCAAATAGTAATCGTCGATTTTTCTCTGATTTAAAGGACAATAATTATAATTTATCCTTTAAATTAACAAAAACAATAAAATCATCTGAATCCTTTACAACTAAATTAAAAGCAGGATACTATTACGCATACAGAACAAGGAGCTTCAATCCAAGGCTATTTGGTGCACAACAAAATGACCCTAATACTTTTAATGTTGATTTGACACAATCCTATGATAAGATTATGTCGCCAGACAATTTCCGTAAAGATGGTTTTACTTTAATAGAACAAACAAATCCATTTGATAAATACGGAGCGATTTCCAAGTTAAATGCAATTTATGCCATGGCAGATCATGACTTTAAAAGCAAAATCAGGGTTATTTATGGATTGAGATGGGAGCAACAACAACAAAGGATATATTCAGTATTTAAGGCAGGCGATTTACAAAGTATTGACAAATCAATTTTCCCTCAAATACTTCCTTCAACAAATATAATATATTCATTAAATGCAAAAGCCAATTTAAGGTTTGCTTATTTCCGTTCTGTATCTAGACCAGAACTAAGGGAATTGGCAAGATTTTCCTTCTTTGATTATAATTTAAATGGTTTTGCAACTGGTAATCCTAATCTAAAACAAGGAACTATTAATAACTTTGATTTTAGATATGAGGCGTATAAACGTCCTAATGAGACATTCTCCTTATCTGCATTTTATAAGAACTTCCTTAATCCTATTGAGACGACTATTCAACCAGGAGGCGGAGCTTCTAATTTTGAACAAGAATATCAAAATCTTGCTGCTCCAAATAAAGGTATATCTGGTGGTTCCATTTATAGTGAAGGCTATAAAAAAGCAATTTATAACGTGTTCTATAAAGGGTATAGTGCAATTACAACTGGTATTGAAATTGAATATAGAACTGCTTTAAGTCACGATACCACAAATCGAATTTTTAAAGACATCACTTTCTTTGGAAACTTATCATTAATTTATTCTCAAACTAATTATATAGCTCAAGGGAATGCATTATTAAACGAGTTTTCTGCTCGTCCTTTACAAGGCCAATCACCTTATGTGTTCAATGCAGGATTGCAATATACGCATCCTAAAAGTGGTACAACATTTACCTTACTAACCAATAGAACGGGTAAAAGAATTTATGCTTTAGGAGTTGCCAATTTAAATTACTTTGAAAATCCAAGGACAATAGTTGACTTGGCTGTTTCTAAGAAATTCTTAAAGGATAAGCTTAATATCAAGTTTACACTTTCTGATTTATTAAACCAACCATTTGTTTTGTATCAAAATACCCATAAACAAGAAGGATTTAGATTCTTTAATGATTTTGGTAAATTGTTTACAAACTTTGATGAGGCATCAAGAAGAATCGAAAATAGATATGAACCTGGTAAAGACCAAGTTTACTTTTCCCGAGTGTATGGCTGGGGTGGGGGACTATCCGTTAGTTATACCTTCTAAAAATAGAGTTAATAATAACTTAAATGACAAAAATTTAATTTGAATTAAAATAAATACCATGAAAAAAGTAATTCTACCATTTTTGGCAATTGTTCTATCTGCATTTTTTGCAAATGCTGGAACAATTTATGTGACTGACACTATTAAGTCCAATACCACTTGGACAAGCAGCAACATTTACATGTTGGAAGGATTCGTGTTTGTAAAAACAGGATACACCTTAACAATCGAACCAGATCG
>Ga0209084_1001485_pt1 | contig 19591 bp, 29 predicted proteins | sample C_130820_MF_Meta_FD_187309 | JGI IMG/M metagenome (GOLD analysis project Ga0209084, IMG submission 187309) | Freshwater microbial communities from Lake Croche, Canada to study carbon cycling - C_130820_MF_MetaG (SPAdes) (version 2) | ecosystem: Environmental > Aquatic > Freshwater > Lake...
TATCTTCATCCTCATCTACTACGAGATCATCGTAGTTGGTTTTGGTTTCTTCTATTACATTCTCGTCGATGTGCTTCTCTGCCTTGACTCCATCGACTACTACATCTTGCCACGTCTCCCTCTGACGTACAACCTTGCTGAGACAACGCAGCTTCTGACTTACAACACGGGCTACATCTTCTTCGATAGTACCTCCGTAAAATAACAGTGTCTGTTTGGTATCTGATAGTGATGTCAATCGAGGACAACGACCTAACCCTTGAACGATCTCCATAGCACTATAAGTGGGAGCAACAAAGTTAACACGTGCGCGCACAGGCACGTTAGGAATATCATCGACGATAGCATAGCCATTCTTCTGACGTCTCGCTTTGTATTTTGTAAGTTCATCAGTGTGATGAAGACTGAGGCCAACACCACCAGCCCTAAAAGTGTACATGCAATACACACTTCTACCTGATTGGAATCTATCAATTTCACGTTGTCTATCCTCCTTTGTTTGTGTACCTAAACGTAAGTGTTCAGGTAGTTCTTCCATCACTCTGTCCTCGACTTCATCTAGTCCCATGTCTGCTAATAGTTCGCTGGCATCCAGCCCAGCTTTCTCTAGTGCTTCTGCTTTAGCTTTGATAGCCGCTTTCATCTTCTGTTTCTTGGTCAAGTCTGTCTGACCACCACCCCATATCAGAGAGATCTGATCACGAGGTACTTTGTATTTCTCATTGAGTATCTTGGTTACTGCAATGATTGTTCCTTTGAAGTTCAATGCACACACAGACGCATTGCCTTTCTGTACTGCCTCGTACATCAGCTTGGCTAAGTGTTCCCGTCTACAGTACTCGGCTGCCATACGGAACTTGAGGAACTGGACAAGCAATGCGAATCTACTGTTGCCTGTTGCTGTTGATGTAGCAATGCCGGCTGCTTCTAGTTTAGCTTTCTCCTTGAGGTATCGTTCCCATGCTTGATTGTAATAGTCCCGTTCTTCTTCTGTCTGGAACTTAATCATGCGCACTGAATTCTGTGCATCGAATTGAGAACGTACACCACGAACACGTATGATGTAATGCTCCATGTCTTTCGTCAGCCGTGCAATCGCTGCCTCGTTATGATCTTTAGGATCTGCCGGTGATGATACTGAGTATGAGAACGTAGGCCAGTTCTCATTGCCGAGTAATGTTGTATGTCCTAATCCCATCTTGTCCGAGATAGGCTTGCGAGTTGATACACAGAAACACTTGGCTTCACATACACGAGTGAATGGAGTAGCAGAGATGAACAGTTGATATGTGTTGGACTTGATGTTATTGTACGCTGTCGCAATCTCATTCTGTAATGAACCATCGTTCTTCAGTCCCTGACATTCATCCCAGAAGATAACACATGGAGAGATGACAGCTCGCCACTTCCACATCCGTTGTTCTTTGCCGTTAACAATTACAAGCTCATCCTTCACCCACACTTCACCAGACTTGCTACGTAGTTGCTCGATGTTAATTACTTCTACACCAGCACGCATATCAAGTCCGAAGAAGTTCTCGAACACACGTTTGGTTTGCTCTACGATTGTAGCTTTCGTTACATACAGATACTGAGTATGCCCTACAGACTTCTCCTCATGGAATCCTATGTCATACAAGTATCGAAGTACCGCAGCCGACATGAATGTTTTGCCAGTGCCTGTCGCAGCTAACAGTAACAGACCACGCTTTGAGTTACTGGTAGATTGATTCAGAATATACTTCTGTTTCAGTTCGATGATATCTTTGCAAGTTGATACATCGAATCCTAAGAAAGCATCTAGACATTCTTTGACCGCCTTCTTCTGGAACCAGAACAGGAACGCTTTGATGTTTGTGTTAGCTGGCAGACCATACTCTTTGTGGTCTGCTTCTTCTACTTCTACAGGTTCAGCTAACTGTTCTACAGTAGGTAATGGTTTAGCTACAGGTGCTGATTTGTTAGCTATGTTGAACTCGAGTGTTGTCTTTAGTTCCTCGAAGTATGCTTTGAGATCTTGGTATGTGAGAGCACCGGTCTTTGGATTCGGTGGTGTGCCAGATGCAGCATACACATCTTCCCATGTCTTGATGGTTTTGAATGACCACGCAGATGCAATACGATTACACAGACCAAGAAGATTAGCACGTTGCTTCTTGGCTATCTGTTCAGGTGATGGTTCTTTCATATTGTGTCAGCTCCTGTTCCTTTCTTCGCTGATTTGTATGCTGTCTCATTGAGAAGGGATGAAACTCCTTGGCGCCGTGGCCGAGTTTGCATATGTTGTTGGGTTATTTTCTGTAGTCTGATGTGATCTATTTGTTGTGGGGAATAGAAGTATGCTACAGTTCCGTCTGGCATTGTACGTGTTTCGGGTGTCATGTCTATCATATGTCGTCTATGGTCTGGGCTAGTTTAACTTGGAGTGTTTCTGTGATTAGCTTTTCGTAGTTACCTTTCAGTTTACGAAACGCCAAGACTCTCGCAGCATCTCCATCTATCTCCGAGAGTAAAGTTATTGCACGTGATACACGTTGCACATTCTCTTCGAACACGAAGCGTGCATTACGTTCACGTTCTGATCTTGCACGTGCATGTTCCCATGATTCAGAATCTCTACGCCAAGCATCATATCTCCAGAGAATGGGGAATGGTAATGGCTTGTTGTTACGGTCAGTTCTTTGGATGTGAATCAGATTCTGTCCAGCTGTTAGCAGACTCACTATCTCCGCAGTCTGTTTGTCCACTTGTACATAGTGATCCTCCCTCATAATTAGGGATAGGAATGTGTCTAATGGTAATGTTATATTGCGTTTGTAGGTATTCATGTTCTCTATCAGACTTGAGTTCTTGGAGATATGCTATGGCCTCTTCTGTAGTTGATATGTCTATGTGCATAATTAAAAAGAGCCATCTACTATATGCAGATGGCTCTTGTTAGTTGACAGACGATACTCGGTCTGTCAGCGAGATGTTAATTACACCGCAACAGAAGCTTCGGCAGCCACTTCGGGTTTGTTCTTGCGGGACTTCGCATCCATCTGCGCTTTGACAACCTTGATAGCAGTACCGAGTTCCTTGATCTGAGTGAGGACTTCGATGGTAGGTTCGTTGTCCAGCTGCTCGACCAACAGACCCTGCTTGGCAACGAGTTCGTCGTACCGATCCTTGAGGTCTGCCAACTTCATGGAGGCAGAAGTCAACTCGCTGAGTTCATGGAGGAACTTCGGGACGTTGACGTTGCCGTCATCAGTCACGTTGTCCAGCCACAGCTCTTGAGAGGCACGCTTCACGAACGTCTGAATGATAGACGCAACCACAGAACTACCAAGCCACTGAGTGACATGAGGCAAGTTGCTCTCGGTCACTTCGAGCGACGGATACTCTTTGTCCTTGTTATCACCACGGATGATCTTGAAATTCCGGAGTGCCAGCGTGACATTATTACGGGTAACTGTATGTTTATGTGACATATACTATTTGTTTCGTTTCTGTTTCTTGTGTTTATGCGTAGTTAATATCTAAACGATAAGGATAATATACTTCGCATTTCGCCCACCGAGTGGGTAAAGTGAGACTACCCTATAGCAAGAAGCGTGCCAAGCATCAAGCCATCTATTAACTATAGGGTAGTTATACTGCGTATTATATAACGCTTTCTACTGGCCATTTGTACGGTAAGTTATCAGGAACATCTGGCCACAGTTTCTGATAATGGTTAGGTTCTTTTCTTATTAGGTTTGAACGATGTGCCATTATCATTTCTGGATCACCGTACCAGAATGGTAATGTGTCTTCTGCGTATCGTTTGAAGAATGGTAGTAGAGAATCTTTGAACCCTCTACTGATCCATTCTTCACACATGATCTGCCCGTACCGAGCCAGACCATTGATGTTTCCTTTCCACATTTGTGTGGCAGGATGATTATACCAAGGAGTCTTTACTTGTTCGTTCCAATCCCAATGAGGGTTAAAGCACCAAGGACACATTGATCCTAAGTATAGACGATATATTCTATCACAATCATAACATTTGGTTGATGTTGGCCCATAGCTTAGTGCTTCTAGTATTTGCTTACACTCTACTCGTTGCTTGCCTAGCCGTTTGTTGTCTAGTACACGAGCACAATCTTTGAATGTTATTTCAGGATAGAATGTTTGCATGTTTCATGGTTCTGTTTCTATGTTCTTGTATCCTTTATCAAACCCATAACATTTGACACATTTATGGCATTTATAACACTCACTGCAATCACAACAACGATTACAGTCAATGCAGTTATTACAGCCAACGCATTTAACACAGTAAATGCATTTAGTGCAGTTAGTACAGTCAGTGCAGATAATACAGTTAGTACAGTTATTGCAGTTAAAGCAATCATGACAGTTGACACAGTTAACTACTGTCGGACTATACTTTTCTGCATCTTCTTTTGTTTTCCACGAGTTGCCGATCTCGTCATACCAACGGTTGTCTTTATTGATGTAGTTCATATTTTACCTTTATAGACCCACGCATTGCCACAGATTACTGTATCTGTATGGACATGTGTATTGCCACAGACTCTAGCATTGCCACAGATCAGTGCATCTCCATAGATCTTTGCATCTTCACAGACCTGTGCATCTCCACAGATTGTTGCTGTGTCATAGACCCACGCATTTCCACAGATCTTTGCATCGCTAAAGACCCGCGCACCTCCAAAGACTCGTGCATCGCCAAAAACCCACGCATAGTCAAAGACCCGTGCATCGCCAAAGATCATAGCATCTCCATAGACATGCGCACTGTCACAGACTTGTGCATCTTCCATCACGATTGCGTTGTCTCTAATGTTTTCTTCATTATCGACCTTTGCAGTTTTGTGAATCCATCCACCACCAGATGCCTGACGCCAATCTGATTCAATTTGTTTTCCCAGTTTTTGTTCTAATTCGTTGTAGTTCATATTTCAATCCCTTTCACCTTTGTTAATGCCACAACACGTTGCTGCCAAGATGCGTGGTACAACAGTTTATAGCTTGCAGCTATTGGACGCAGAAGTTCTGCATAATCTGCGGATTCAATTTCATTTAGCGTTTCTTCCACTAAATGACACAGGTGCAGGAGTTCGGTGTCGAGGACTTCTTGTCCGTTTCTCCAGTGTCCTTCTGGTTCGTATGTAGCTTCCCATACTAAGTTCTCTCGTTGCCATCCTTCTGTTTCCCATTTTATTTTCTCCGGCAACATTTTTGCCAGAGTCTTTTTGAGTTGTTCGTCGGTGTAGTTCATACCTCAATCCCTTTTACATTTGCCAATGCAATGACTCGTTGTTGCCATGTAGAATTGGCCGCTCGAAACAAATCTGCGTTACAGACATCGCCCCAACTCCATCCATTTCCATTATAAGTTCCGTTTAATTTCATTAATTCTTTGGCGTAATTATCACGTTGTGAAGATTCACCATCATGCTCGCCGGAATATTTACACAACGATTTTTCCACCATCCAACACAGATGCAGGAGTTCGGCATCCCTTACTTCCATGTCGTGAGGATTGAGTAATCCTTTCCAGCTAAGATAACAATAATAGTTATTAGCTTCGTCTTTAGTTTCGGTCAGCTTAATGTCATTTGGTAACATCTTTGCCAACGTCACCTTGAGTTGTTCGTTAGTCATATCATTTAGTGTTAGACTTTAACCAATTTATATTTCACTCCTTTAATCTCGATGATTTCTCCGCTCAAATCGATTATGAGTTTATTATTTTTGGGTTCATTGCAATAATGATTCTCGCAATCATAGCTGTGTTCGCAGTGTTCGCAACTGATGGATCTTAAACATTTGTAGCAACCCTTACAATAAATGCAGTTGTGGCATTTAACACAGTAAGTGCAATCATAACAATCTTTGCAATCAGTGCAATCTTTGCAGTTAGTGCAACCAATGCAATTATTGCAATCATAACAGTCAATCAATGTCGGACTGTATCTCTCTGCATCTTCTTCTGTTGTCCATCTGTTATTGTTTTTGTCGTACCAATAATCGTTTTTGTTAGTGTAGTTCATATCATTCTGTACATTTGATTCTCTTGACTATTTTCTTTTGTTCAGGAACTATTACTTCCTCTTCGATGATCTGACATGATGGCGGAGGATTACATCCATTCACCGATAGTGAGTACGGGTGATAGTCAAATTCACCTGGCCCGTATGTGAGACGAAGAGAACGGGAATAGTTCATCTTTGTCATGCAATATGACAGTTCTTTCTCGTATTTACCTCCGAATATTTGGAGGAATGACATCAATACATCTCTGTCTTCTGTGTACACTGAGATGCCTGAATTGTTTACGTACAGGTCACGATCAGGGAATTCAGTTTCGAACTGCTTGATCTGTTCCTCGTACTTTGCTGACAACCAGCCGACTACGTATGCTTCACGCAGTTCATAGTTGATTGTTTTTTCTACTGCTCTGTCGTATGCTCTTTTGTTCATATGAGTTTATGGATGTTATTATGCCAGTTTTTGTTACCTTTGGGATCAGCTGAACGTGGGCAATACACGTCAGCCAAATAGTCCAAGTAATCACCATGTGATCCTTGGGATTTCCAGCGGAGTTCATTGTGATAGATTGTCACAAGGCACACTCTACGCGGATTGTTTGTCTTGATACTGAGTACACCGTACGGATGCTTGGTCTTTGTTCCACCTTCCAGTTTATAGATTGCATCTGCAATCTTCCCGTATTTCTGTTCTAGCTGCTGATCTGATAGTACTGGAGCACTATACAGATTGAGTGTTGCTAATAGAGCAGCTACTGTTATTAGTTTTTTCATTTATTGGGAAGTTGGTTTAGATCTTTCACTATAGACCTGCCTGTTGCTTGGCAGATGTAAAGATATGCAGGAACTTCTTTGATAGCTGCATAAACACCACTCAAATACCAGAACTGCAAGTTCATTCCTTTCTCGCTTTCTGGCTTGATGTTTCTTATTTCAAGCAACTCTTTGAAGTGCTTGATGATTTCTTTCTGTTGTTCCATGATTTCTTCTTGTGTTTTCATTTATTTCAGAGATGTTAATTGTGTCGTCATTCTGTGAGTACCGCTGCCACGTCCCGTGTATTTACCATACGGAACATAACGACGATAGTTCTTATGTTCCCCAGTGGACATGATCATAAGAGATGGTGCTGTCTTGTGCTGATAGTTCATGTCACCTTTGTACTTGGTCACGAATTTATCTGCACATGGGTAACATTTGTCTAAGCCGAGTTCTGCACGGGATGTTTCTACATCCATGCAACAAATAGTACATTTCATAGTTGTTCAAACATTTTGGTTGCTAGTGTCATTACTAGAGATGATTTCTCAGCCTGTTGATCTATTGACATTTCAACAGATGTAAATTCTGGATACGTCTCTACGAGACGAATGGAAAGAGCGTAATACAGATGACTGAACTCTGTATTACGATCTATGTCGAATATGTAGGTTCGATGCTCTATCTCGAACCTAAAGTGTCTCAATTTCTTTGGCATATTATTATTCTCCAAACATAACATCTTGGCATTTGGCACACAATCCAATCTTGAGCCATTTTTTCTCTGTCTTAGACAAGAAAGGAAACGCCATCTGAATGTTGATATTATTTCGCCACTCGGTTAGTGCTTTGTGGTCTACTGTCATGTTGATCTCCTGCTTGCAACACGGGCAAGTTTTAATGATTTCGATTCGCATATTATTTCCTTTCGATGAACAGTTTATCCATTCCAACCTGTGGGATGACACGTCCATTCTTCATGTCCGTACGTCCTACGTGTTTCGCTGCTCCACGTACAGAACGCTTGGACGGTAAATTCCTCGGCTGTCGAGGAGCATGTTTGATTGCATACTCGAAAGCACGCAATCTACGGTATTCAGTATTTGTCATAGATAACTATATTCGCAATACGATAATCCGGTTTGCGGATTAGCACAGATAATATTCCGCCAACTATTAAGCCCGTGGTTAGTTCGTTTAGACCAATACTTGAGGACAACCTCGTAAGGCGTATATGCAGGGAAGAAAATAGTTATGAGGAGATCTTTTGATTTCATAGTGTTAGTATCTGTCATAGGTAAGAAAAAGGGCATCTATAATAGATGCCCTATTGTTAACTCACATCGCCGCTTCTTTGCGGGACGTGATTTCCGCTGCGAAGATCTCTGCGATCTCCCAGTCCTTGAAGGACTGAACCCACTCCCGCGCTTCTGCACAGGAATCCGCACCAGCACATTCTTCCAAGAATGTGCGCCGAATACTGTCGCTCGAGGCATAGATCACCTCGAGCACTGACGTAGATATATCGTCAAACATAACATACTTTAGACTCTTCTGTGATGACAAGTTTCCACGAAAGAGTCTAGTTATACTACGTTTTATTTAACTGTGTGTTATATTTTGTTCATTTTATATGTATATTATAAAATATATATGTTTATATATATTATATATTATACAGTATAACAGCTAATAATAGGGTTAAATAAGGGTTATTTAACTCCTAACAACCTTCCCTAGGGTCACTTTTCAGATTATATAAGAAAAGTATAACACACAGTTGAATCATATTAGATATAACGCTAGATATAATAAATGGTTCGCGCCAGTAACAACTGTTATCTTGCTTCGGTAACGGGTTCTCAAGCTTTCGAGCCGTTGTCATTTGATTGCCTGTAAATACAGGATCGCAACGTTCACAAGTTTGCTTGCTACTGTTGACGCCCACCTTGATAGGTTCGACTTCCTATCCACCCTGTCAATTGTGCTTTAATGCAGCGTTGCTGTTGCCACACTAATTGGGTCTGTTGATTCGCTGAATCATGCTGTAGATTTTATCCCACAACATTAGATTGATTCATGCCGCATAAGATTTCAAAGAACGATGACGCAAAACTTTTCGCGCAAAAGTAATACCTCCGGAGGTGTTACCTCCGGAGGCTGTCCTAGTCTCTACTCATTCTCTTCGGGCAAGCAACCGTGCTTGACGTAATGCTCCAACCGCTCAGTCAACCGCCAAGTGGTGTGGCCATAGGCCACCCCGTGCTTTCCAGCCTCTGCCATCCATTGGATGGCATGCACGATCTCGAGCGAGGGCGTGGCAGAGCCCTTGCCGCTGCAGGCTTCCTTGATGGTAAGGATGCCCTTCTTCGAGGTCGCGCCAACGCTGAGTTTGGCATTGCCTGCCAATTTGAGGATGGCACGGGCGTCCTTGCTTGCCTCCTTGGCAATACGGTCAGCGTCATTGATGCTGAAGCCAAGGATGACAACCATGCGTTCGGTGACGCTACGCATTTCGGGCGCGTGCGAACCTTGGTATGAAGCCAAGATTGCATCCAATTCTGTCTGTTCTGCGGCGTTCAATATGATCATAATGATCTTGGGTCTTTAACTACCCTCTCAGCCGCCACCCCGAATTAGGGCAGCACAAGACCGAGAGGAAAATCTTAGAGAATGAGTAGTCGCGCTCAGGGCCACTCCCGGTTAAGGGAGAAAGAGAACGGACTAGGATGTCAGAGAACCGACCGAACCGACACCACTATAGGGAAAACATCCGTGCAACTAATGATTATCATTAGAAAAACTGATCCCTGCGGGATATTAAGTGACAGGGAACGAAGTCGCTATCGCTCCTGCCGTTTCTTATGCCGGGGGTACCCCCCGGAACGAAACGTTCGTTCCGACACTATACCCATCTCACAAAATTATAAAATAAAATCAAGTAAAAGTATAACTAATAACAATCAACACTTCCCAACAATATATAACGCTTGGCATACTTTCTGCTTAATCATGCTTATGCGCGACACATTATTCCTTGAGTCTGGGTTTGGACGTTCTCTTGTTGGTGACCAATCTTTACCTATTAAGTTCTACGTTTTATGTCCAATGAATTAGAACAATTTCGTATATCTTATGAAGAGCTTGGGATGACTCCTGAGCAAATAGCCGAAGATCGTGAACTAGATCTTGCAGCCGTTAAAGCCGGTTTAATGCAATGCTCTTCCAAGTACCGTAAAGCTTGTGGTCGTTCTGACGAAGATGAAGATGATCTGAACTTCTCGAATGATGATTTGCGCCGTGTCAATGATGTCATCAAGCAAATAGCTCTTGGAGCTGAAGATGATAACCTACGATTGAAAGCGGCTATGTACATTCGAGATGATAAGAAGGGACGCAAAGAGATAGTGAAAGCTGTCCAGAACATGCAGTTCAATGTACTACAGTTCAATCAAGCTATGCAGAAGGTTCGTTCTGTAGGTGATGCAATGAAACAAGAAATTCTCGGTCATACAGTTAATGTCTGATTTAAGCAAATTCTCATCGGTAGACTTGGAAGATTTCATCAACAATGGTGGAGTAGCTGAAGTCATTGATGAAGTTAAACCGCAGCCGATAGCTCCTGTAGAGGAAGCTCTAGAGTTCAATAGCATCGGTCTTGATATCAAAGATCCTGTTGAACTACTGATAATGCTCGACGAAGATATAGCTTCTGGCCGTGTTAAACTACACAAGTGGCAGATACAGATACTTCTAGACTTTGCAGCCGGCGGTGAATCAGATGATAAACCATTGCAACAAATAGTACGTGCTTGTAACGGTTCAGGTAAAGATAAGTATGTAATTGCTCCATGCGTGGTCTGGCTTTGTATGCGGTACAATAAGGCTCGCGGAGTAGTAACATCTTCATCAGGCCAACAGTTGGATGCTCAAACCGGCACATATATAGATCAACTATGTGAAGCAGCCAATAGACAATTTGCTACAGTATTCGGCGGCGACGTATGGAAGATGAACTATAGGTATTATGAATGTTTGGCTACAGGCAGCCCAATAAGTCTATTTGCTACAGATGAACCAAAGAAAGCTGAAGGTTATCACCCACTAGCTCCAGATGCAAAGATGGGAATATTTGTGTCGGAAGATAAGTCTGTACCAGATGAGATCAACATCGCCCTTAACCGTTGTACTGGATATACTCATCGTCTGCATGTATCCACCCCTGGGCAGCCTATGGGACACTTTTACAGTTACACGAATATTGCAGTACCTCGTCCTTCGATACAATCTATACTACAAGTTGCCGCAACTGACTGGGTTCATTATCATGTTACAGCCTATGATTGCTCTCACCTTTCTCGTTCATACATTGAACAGATGAAACGTGATCTCCCTGGTGGAGAAGCTGGAGTAGCATTTCAATCGATCGTAATGGCTGAATTTGGCACAGCCGATCAGATGGTAGTGATACCTTCGTTGTATGTCTGGAAAGCAGTTAATGGTAGTAAGTTTGGTTGGAAACAGAAACCATTCAATGATGCTGGGTTAGATCTATCGGATGGCGGTGATGAAACAGTACTAGCAATACGTAATGGTAATCGGCTGCTTCATGTCATACCATTTAAGTTCGATAATACACAAGACACAATAGCATATCTGGACGAGAAGTTTCGATCATTCCAGCTGAATCATCTTCGTACAACAATCAATGCTGACTGCGGCGGTCTAGGTAAACCAATGCTAGATCAACTGAAACGAATGGGCTGGAGTAACATTAAGTACATAGACAACCGTCATGCTGCTTACGAGAACCGCACATACAGAAACAGAGCAGCCGAATTATGGTTTTCATTCCGTAAATTACTCGAACAGAATGAACTCTGGTTGGTTGACGATAAGAAAATGAAAGAGCAGTTAGCTACTCGTTTCTACACCATCAACAACAATGTACATCAACTTGAAAGCAAATTGCAGGCACGGGCTAAAGGACATCCTTCTCCAGACAGGGCTGATGCTGTCATTCTTGCATTCTGGGAATATGAAGGCATATCTCCAGAAATCCAGGTATCGAAACCATTTGATATGGAAGAGCCGCCAACTACTAAGCCCTCGAAGTTTTCGTTAAAAGAATACGGAGAGCGTGAAAGTAGTACTGGACTTACTAGAGAACCTTCAAAAGATTTTAATTTCTCTGCTATTAAAGACTTGATAGCGGAGCATAATAAACATGTCAAGTCTATTGAATCAAACTGAAATGAATAAGTATTACTGCATTAAATGTGAAGAAGAATCTGTGATCAGGAGCATTGAACCTGTGCTCGATTACAAATGTTCTTGTGATCCGAAACCTACTAAGTATCGTCTTGTCAGTTTGAAAGATAAGCCTAATCCTCCTGCTGCTCCTGTCAAGAAACAGTTCATTCTTGAAGTGGAACCTACTGCTGCAACTCCTCCCTCCAAACCTAAACTAACTCGTCTTGATGTGTCAACCGGCACATCTCAAATGTAATTATGGATACTCTACCTCTCGGTAAATTCCTTGGCTACCTTAGTCACATCCGTACATTCCATTGGAATGCTGACACTAAGACTAATGAACACAGCTCCCTCGGTAAACTGTACGATCAACTGGATGAACTCCTTGATACCTATGTAGAAACGTACATCGGTAAATGTGGTGGTACAGTTACCGATGATGATCTGGACTCTTGCGGCTGCACTGACAACGGAGAATTGATTGACTATGGATGTCAACTAGTCGATGAATCACGTGCTAACTTTGAGGCTGGAGATGATGACGATATGCTCAACATCCTTGCTGATATGGAGACAGCACTTAACAAAGCTCGTTACTTTCTAAAGACTGAGCCTGAGCCTGATGAAGAAGGTGAATACGAAGAAGAAAATGAAACTGTAGCTGAAGCTAAGAAAGAGAAGAAAACTGGCAAAGAACCTACTGGTGAGCCTGAAGAGTTTGATATGGAAGGTATGGATTAATTATGGATCCCTCACTCGAATACATAGATACAATAGACTATAAGAAGATGCAGAGACGCATCAAGGACTTGGTGTCCGTGATGTCGGAACTGAATACTAAGTCTGTTGCATCTCGCCGTCTTCGGTATGTAGAGATTGATATTGAAGGGGAACGTAAAGCTGGACGGCTACAGCCTGATGAGCTTTACATTCCTCAACATATCATTGATACGAACATACGCAGAGAGCAGTCTTCGTATGTGCAGTATGTTACACAATCACCGAGAGCAGTAGTACTGTCAGACAAGTACACTCCTTCAATGAATCCTTCACTCATTGAACGGGATGCTAGTGCTCGTATGCGGTATGATGGGTGGCAACTTCCGCTGTACTCTTGCATTGATGGGATGCAACAGAATGGTTATGGGATTATGGAAGTGGTATATGATGAAGATAAACCTGGACATGTATCACATGAGTTCGTGCAGCTGGGTGACTTCGGTTATGTAGCCGATACTCGTTCGTTGCAAGAGACTGAGATACTAGCACGGTCATACTTCTTCTCACGTACTAAGCTCCTGTCTCTAGCTAACAATCCTAAGTTTGGGTTTGACTTAACTCAAGTAATGAAGATTGTAGAGGGTGAGCCGACTAATGGATTGTCTGATGCCGTCATCGATTCAAAGGACAAGTCATTGTACAAGATAGACAAAGTCATGTTTCGTGTTGGTGGTGTAGTTCAAGTAGCATGGACTTGTGAATCAAGGTGTGATGACTGGGTTAGACCTCCTGTACCATTGTTCATCGGCAGAAGGAAGCCTGATGTTAGCCCAGAAGGGCAGATAAAGAGTCAAATGACAGGTATTCCAGCTACCCAAGAAGCCTATGAAACTGACTATCCATACATACTATTCCCTTACTTGATCTCCGAAAATGACACTATTTCCCAGCTAAAGGGTCGTGTTTATCTAGATCAAGACTGTCAAGAGGCGGTTTCCTCTCTACTGTCTTCGTATTGCACAGCTCATCGTAGGGCATCCGGTCTTTACTTCAGTAAAGATACTGATGATCCTAATGCTGACTTGGCGATGCAGAAGAACGTATACTTCGAGCCAGGAGCTTTGATTAATAGCAAGATCAAACAGTTCCAGTTGACTGCTCCTGATGCTGGAGTTATCCAAGCAATCGAGACTATTGTTGGCGCTAATCAACAAGAGACTTCTCAGGTTAACTTCGCTGCGATGAATCGTAGAGATAGTCGCAAGACAGCTACTGAGATCTCGGCTGCCTCACAATCAGCTGCAAGCTTGTCAACAGTACAAGTAGTATTGTTCTCACAAGCACTGAGGCAGATGTACTCACTAATGTTCGAGATCTTTCAGTCTCGAATCTTGGCGGGACTTGTGCAAGACATTGATCCTCAAGTGAAACAGTTGTACTCACGTTCTTATAACGTACGTCCTTCTGGTGACACTGATGTGATTGAACGGCAGCAGCTGATACAACAGATGCAACAAGCGTGGCCTGTAATACAGAACACTCCTTGTAATGTTGTATTCATGTGTGACATGATTGAGAAGATGTTTCCTGAACAAGCTCAGAAGTATGTCCAGATACTTCAGCAAGCTCAGCAACAACAGCAACAGCAACAGCAAGCTCAACAACAGCAAGCCCAGTCTGCTCAAGGTCAAGCAATGCAACAGGCTATTGGTATGGCACAAACTGTTGGTCAAGAGATAATAAAGATGAGCAAACATCCTGAGTTCTTCTCAGAAACTGGATTGATGCACGTGTTCCCGATTATCGAGAATGCTGCTACAACTATTCAGAACATGCAGAAACAAGCTCAGCAAGCTCAACAACAGCAACAACAGCAACAACCTAAACAATAATGAGTGCAAAAGAAACAACAATCTTTGCCTCACAGCACAGAATGTGGCTAGCAGATCCTATGACTAAGGCTCTGTTAGCCGCACTTAACAGACATGACGATTTCATAGCTAATGCGCTGGCGAATAAAGCTATGGATAAAGATGTAACGCCAGAGTTTATTAGGCTACTATCAGCCCAATTAGCAACCACAAAATCAATAAAGAAACTAATATATGACACTGAAACGTTTACTGCTAAATGCAGCACCAGTTGAAGGTGGGAATACTCCCACAGTCCCTAACACGCCCAGCAAAGAAGAGTTGTCCGGATCATTTGAGATAACTGATTCTGATGACGTAGACCTTAATCTAGCTGAGCCGTCGCACAATCAAGAGCCTGTTAAGCAACAGGAACCTGTAGTTAAGGAACCTGTTAAACAGCAGGAGCCGGTAGTCAAACAAACAACTACTAAACAGACAGAAACTAAACAACAGGAGCCTTCCCTGTTGAAGCCGTTGCTTGAAAAGACTACTCCTGAGAAAGTTAGTAAGCAGCCGGCTCGTGACTATACAGGATTCACTGATGATGAAGTAAAGCGTTTGAAGTCAATGTCTAATGAGGCGTTCGACTATATGGCTCCTATCTTGAAGCAACGTAAAGAGTTGGAAGCCTTGAAAGATACTTCTTACTTGCAGCATCCTCAAGCATACACTCTACATCCTGAGTACCAGAAGGTTCAAGCTGAAGCTCAGTATGCTCGTACTGAAGCACAAGCATGGCAAGAACAGTTGGTCAAGATCAAACAAGGTGAAGAGTGGTCTCCTCTTGTTGGTGTTGATCCAAAGACTGGTAAGTTCATCTATGGCGACAAACGGCAGCCGACAGTGCAAGATGAAGAGATGGTTCGTTTGTCAATGACGAAGTGTATGCAGCATGGACAAAATGCTGAAGATCAGATTCGTCAACTACCGAATCAATTCCAGAATATTGTTCAACGTGACTTGACTGGCATCAATCAAGAACGTGCTAAACGGTTTGATTGGGTTGCTAACCCTGAACTACTTAAACATGAACTTGAGATTGATGGAGTTGGTAAGAAACAAATTGCTGACATTCGCAATGATTTTATCGGACTGTTTCCTCCATATCAACGTAACACTCCTGGTGTTGATGTGGCAGCCGATTTGTTTGTGGCCATGCAGATCTATGCTACTAGGCTTAAACAAGCAGAAGGTGGTAAGGCTATAGCTGAAACACTAAAGAAAGAAGCAACTCGTGTTGAGCCCTCCGGCAGTATCAGACCTCGTAAGACAGCTAACTCTAAGTTTGGAGTTACTGAATTCGATCTGGAAGGATTGCCTCAATAAACTATTGGCGTGGAGTGGCATAGTTCTTGCTGAGTAATAACCAGCTTCTACTCGTCAAGGGCATGACACTCCACCGCTTCTAGTTGTTGAAGGGCATCAACGGTCAATCTGATCTGACCTTATAGATTGGAATAACTGTTAGTCTAACAATAACAAAATAAATGCCAGCGTATTACGATAAACCTGCGCAGTTTGCTCAATTCGGTGTTGAGGATACTGATCGCTTGAATAAGCTTCCGTTCTACCTTGTGAAGAACGAAGTAAAACAATTCCCTATTTGGAACGTCTTTGAGCAATTGCTCGATGATATCAACTGGGAACCTAACGAAGGTAACATCATGAAAGGTGTTACTCCTCAACGTAGCCCTGTTGGTCGTGCATTCTTCTTCCCGAATGCAATCACTGCTCTTCCTAACAAGGATGTGTATCAGGTTACGGAATCCACTGAACAGGCGATCGTCTACAAACATCGCTATGAATCCTATCAGTTCAACTTCGTGCCGTCGTTCAACAGCTTCTGGAAGAACTATCTCCAGTTTGCTAACAAGGACATCGTTGAGAAGATTGCTATCTCCAACAACCAGTTCCTTGAAACGCAGATGTGGTTTGCTGCTCAGAACGTGTATTGTGCAGGTACTGGTGTTACCACTGGTTGTCCTACTAATATCGGCAACGCTGCACTCAGCACTGCTGGAACTAAGACAGCTGCATGGAATCTTGCCACTATTCTTGGTAACGGTACCACTACTGGTGTTACTCAAGGTCTGACTCTTCGCGATGTGTACAATTGTACTCTTGCGTTGCAGGAAGATTTTGCTGCTCCTCCGTTCGAAGGTGCTCGTAACATGCCGATCGACAATGAAGGATTGAAGGGCAAATATGTGCTGGTTACCAGTACTGAAGCCTGGATGAACTTCGTGTTTGATGCTGATGTTCAGACATTGAAACCTCTCGACTTGAACCTGTTGTTTCAAGACTTCCGTGGTTTGCTGTTTGGTGCTACTACCGTCAAGATGCACCGGTATCCGATTCGGATGAATACGGTTGATATTAAGGACGGTATTGGTACTGTGATGTATGCTGCCGGTACTCCGATTCCTCCGGAAGCTTATGATCCCACTGATGGTAAGTGGAAACCTAATCCGTACTACACCTCCCTGATCTCTGCTCCTGTTGAAGTTGCTTGGATGCTGGGTGCTTCGTATGGTAAGTCCATTAAGGTTGGCCCTCCGCCTAAGGAGTTCTCAACTCGTAACATGACGTCAGAGAAGTTCTATTCTCTGCGTTGGAATTCTGAAGTTCAACTGACAGATCAGGTGCTGATTCAGTATCCTGATAACACTGTTGATCTTAACAACTACGGTGAGCAGCTGAAGTTTATCTCTCAGTGTACTCACGGTTTCCTGCCTGGCGAACGTCGTTATGGATTCCCTATTTTGTTCCATCGCCGCCGCCCTGCTAAACTCTCGGCTTAATTGAAAGGATAATCAAGACCATGAAAAAAATCATTGCCTCATTGTTTGCATTGACACTGGCTAGTAAGTTGATGGCTGTAAGTTACAGCGTCACCTGTCTTCCCTATATGTCAACCAACATTCTTCCAGTCACTGCTGCTGGAAGTATCAAAGTTACTGCTGTATCAGTCAACGCTTCTAGTGGTACTAATACCACTTTGTCGCTTGTTGATGCTACTACAGCAACTAACTTCGTTACGACTATTGCTGCTTACACCAATAATATTCAGTATGTGACTAACTATATCACTACGTATACTAACTTCTTTGGTGTAACAACATCGCTCACTAATGCAGCTGTGTTGACTGTTGCTAATCCTGTTGCTGCTAGTACGTACACTGCTCCTATTCGCGCCTCATTCTCTGCGCTTGCAAGCACTACGACTACTGCAACTCCGGTTAACTACTTGTTTGAGTATGGTTGCCAAGTTACTAATAGTAGTCTTGGTGCCGCTACAATTACAGTACAGTATGTACAGTAATTAAATAATAGGAGGGTAGTTCTTAGGAGCTACCCTCCTTCTTTCTTTAACTAAATATAAGACTATGATTAGAACAATTAACGTTGCTGAACGCAATATATACGCCAATGGTGCCTCACCAGTAACTCTAGCAGCAAACACAACCACCGACATAATTCCCACCCAAACTAACACCAGAGAGGAAATTGCGTATCGCTATATACAGAATGTCGGATCCAACAATTTGTATTATGCGTTTGGGCAGACAGCAAATTCCGTGAACTATCACGGTATCTTGCTACCGAATCAACAACTTGATTGTTCTAATCATCGCCTTAATGTTAGCGGTTTGTCAACCGGCGGTACTACTTGTACTGTTACTATTCTTTATCGTAACGACATGGGCCGTAACAATATCTACAATACTTCACTTACCGCTCCATGAATAAAATCCTGCTATACTTGTTATTTACTTGCAGCTGCTATGCCGGTGGACAGGGTGGCAGGATTATTATTTCTGGTGACAGACTTGACGCAACCAAAGTTAACGCTGGCAAGATTGGTTATATCGGATATACTCGTCCAGTGTCAAATGACACAACAGTTATCAGTGGTCAGACGTTGGTGTTGAACGCTGGTGGGATTTATATCTTCACTAACCTAACAGTGAACGACGGCGGGTTTATTCAGATAACAAATCTATCTGGGACTACGCCAGCTTGGACACAGATTATTTGCACTAATTTTACTTGTGCGTCAGCAACTCCTACTTATAGGATTAACACAGATTTGTTCCCGTGGATTTCAGCTAATTCGTTAAATGTTATCTTAGATGGATTTGACGGATTTAAGACTAATCGTGTATATCCTGGGTTAAGTGTTACTACTGGTGGAAATATCTACGGCGGTACTGGTGGGCAATCTGGTGGTGGTTATTACATAAGTGGAACACAAGCAACGTATAAAAATGGATTGCCTGTTGGCGGTAATGGTTCAAAAGGATTTAACACTTCAACAGGCGATACAGCAGGTGGAGTGGGCGTAGCAGGTTGGGCAACAACACCAGCTGCACCTAGTACGATAAATGATTCAACTGGTTCTGGTGATATATTTGGTTCTGGTGGCGCAGGTGGAACTCCTGGACAATCTGCTGGATTACTTTATATGCGGGTGATCGGTACGTTAACTTCTGTTGCTAACTTTGGTATGCGTTCATCGGGACAGGCTGGTGGCGTTGGTGGCGTTGGACAATCTGTTAACGATACCGGCCCAAATAGTATCAATGTCTACGGAGGTAATGGAGGTAATGGAGGTAGAGGTGGAATCAGTGGGTCTATAATTTTGCGGTATACTACTTTATCCGGCGTGTTACCTACTTTATTAGCTGCCCTTCCTAACTCAGGAGCCGGTGGTGCTGGTGGTACTGCTAATACTGTTAATGGTAATAATACGGCGGGTAGTATTGGTACTGGTGGTGGTAGTGGAACAGTGGGATCAACTGCAATAATAACTCCTTAATATATGTCGAACTTAACATTTCAACCGGTCACGGTTAATAACTCATTCAACGCCGCTACTCTTGATCTTACTTCTGATCA
>Ga0209084_1001487_pt1 | contig 19576 bp, 16 predicted proteins | sample C_130820_MF_Meta_FD_187309 | JGI IMG/M metagenome (GOLD analysis project Ga0209084, IMG submission 187309) | Freshwater microbial communities from Lake Croche, Canada to study carbon cycling - C_130820_MF_MetaG (SPAdes) (version 2) | ecosystem: Environmental > Aquatic > Freshwater > Lake...
GCTCCGAGCCATTCCACACGGCGCGCATGAGCGAGGTGTCGCCCACGACGTACACGGTGTCGCCATCGGCTGACAGCCGGGCAATGGATCGTTCGGGCAGATCGCAGGTGGCCACGATGGCCAGCGTGGTGGGATCGAGCACGAGCAATTGCGTGCCCGGCATCGATGGGTCGTACTCGGCGCCAGGCAACGTGCCACCGAAATCCTTGGTGACGACGTGACCGGAAGGCAGCGTGACGAAGCTGTTGTACGGCCGTTCCCGAGGCAACGTGACCGCAGCCAGGACTTCGAGTTCGGGACTCAACCGATGCGCGTGATTGCCGAAAATCGCAAGTAGCGAACCATCGGCCAGCACACCGATTCCCCCGGGCCAACGGGCACCACCGGGAAGGTCGTCGATACGGGCGAGACATTCGAGTGTGACGGGATCGATTCGTTCCACCCATGCCGTGGTGGCCTCATCCATGGCATTGCCCTGCATGAACGCCCGGCCCGAGTTATCGAGCACGACCATGGTGGCTCCGAAGGCGTCACGAGAAATGACGATCGGAGTTGCTTCAGCAAGGCCGGCAAAGGTCCCCGCACGGGTCTGTTGACGACGTGAACCGCCATCTTCGGTGAGCCAGGATTCACGCGTGGCGTCGGTCGTGGTCACTGGCGGGTCATGTCCGAGCGCTGTTGTGCTTCGGCAGCTTGCTTCGCCTCGTCCTTCTGAAACGGCACGAGTTCGATCTCGACCGAATCAAGCACACCCTCGAACGGGAACGAGTCCGAGTATCGCTGACTGACCGGCAGACCGCAGTCGAAACCGACCGATGCACCCACACTCGAGATGACGCGCATCACGAAGGGGATCTCGACCGACCCGTGGACCTCGCCGTCGATGAGCAGATGAGCGGCGCCGTTCTTGCGGATGCGCTGGAAGTCGACACCCACGACCGATGTACCAACGGGAACCTCAATGTCTGATTCGACGATCTGATGCTCGCCGAGACAGTTGTAGTCGAACACCAGACGTTCGTTCTGCAGGAACACCGTGAAGCCCGAGTTGCCATTGCCGACGGCATAGATGACGCCGTTCTGCCCGGCCTGGCGTTCGATGTTGCCGAACAACTTCCAACTCCGCCCGGCCACCGCCGCAGAACTCTGCGAGGGCAGCGGAGCCATCGGCGGGCGATACACATAGCGGCGATCGTTGCCGTGGGTGAGGTGATCGCCGAAACGCACCCCGAACAGTTCGATGCCACGATCGTCGAGCGGAAGCACGCCGAACTTTGCGGCCTCGCCCCACCACAGCTCGATGAGCTCGGCGAGTTTCTCGGGGTTCGTCGTTGCGAGGTTCGTGCACTCGGAGGGGTCAGCTGCGAGGTGGTAGAGCTCCCAGTCGTCGTCATCGAACGACTCGCCGGGGGTGTGGCGGGTAACTGCCTTCCAGCCATCGGCGTAGAGGGCGCGATGGCCGACCATCTCGAAGTACTGCACCGGATGCGAGGTGGGCGCATCGACTGCCGCAGCATCGAAGCTGTAGGCCAATGACGAACCGGCCACCGGGAACTGCTCGAGTCCCTTGTAGACCGACGGTACCTCGACACCGACAACGTCGAACACGGTGGCAGCGAGATCGGTGACGTAATGGAACTGACGACGGATTCCGCCGGCATCGGCAATGCCCTTGGGCCAATGCACCACGAGCGGAACGTGCACACCGCCCTCATGCGTGTTCTGCTTGTACCACTTGAACGGCGTATTGCCGGCCTGGGCCCAGCCCCACGGATAGTTGGAATGCGAGTTCGGACCGCCGATGGTGTCGAGATGTGCGACTGCTTCGTCGGGGGTCTCGATCATGAAGTTGAAGAACTTCATCTCATGGAGCACACCGAACGGGCCGCCCTCCTGAGATGCGCCGTTATCGGACATGACGATGAACACGGTGTTGTCGAGCTTGCCGAGCTTCTCGAGTGCGTCGATGAGTCGACCGATCTGCACATCGGTGTGCTCAAGGAAGGCCGCATAGGCCTCTTGCAGACGAGCAGCGAGCACGCGGTGGTTCTCGGGAAGCGTGTCCCATTCCTCGACACCCGGGTTGCGGGGAGCAAGTTGCGTGTCGGGACTGACGATGCCGAGATCGCGCTGCTTGGCGAACCAGCGCTCGCGGGTGACATCCCAACCTTCGTCGTAGCGTCCGCGATGACGTTCCAGATACTCCTGGGGAGCCTGATGCGGGGCATGCGTGGCGCCGAACGCGATGTACGAGAAGAACGGACGATCGGGCCGCACCGAGGTGCTGTCGTGAACGAACTCGATGGCCTTGTCGATGAGATCCTCGGTGAGGTGGTAGCCCTCATCAGCAGTCTTCGGCGGATCGATGCGATGGTTGTCGTAGGTGAGGTCGGGATTGAACTGATCGGTCTCACCATCGAGGAATCCGTAGAAGCGATCGAAGCCGCGCTGCAACGGCCAAGCGTCGTAGGGGCCGGCGGCGGATGCTTCGTCCATGGGGCATAGATGCCACTTGCCGAGGGCAAAGGTTGAGTAGCCCTGGTCGCGGAGCACCTCGGCGATGGTGGTGGCGTGCGGAGTGATCTTGCCGGTCATATGCGGATAGCCGGTGTTCCAGTTTGAAACACTGCGCATCCCGACGGTGTGATGGTTACGACCGGTGAGCAGCGATGCACGTGTGGGCGAGCACAACGGCGTGACATGGAAATTCGTGTACCGCAGACCACCGGCAGCGAGACGATCGATATTGGGCGTTACGAGATCGGAGCCGAAACAGTTGAAATGCGAGAAGCCGAGATCATCGAAGAGAATGACAACGACGTTGGGCGCGTCGTCGCCGGGATGGATGGGAGCGGGCCACCACGGGGTGGACTCCGCCTGGGTGTTGCCGATCGAACCGCCGAATTCCGGGCCGGTGAAAGGAGCGTCAGCCATGATCACTTCACCCCCATGGGCAGCATCTCAGGGGTGAGTCCCTGCTGCTGGCGATCATTGCGATGCGAGACGCGCGTGTGAGTCGATGCGTGGGTGATGACCCAGAAACGACCTTCGACGATGGCATCGGTGACATTGCCGGCAACAACTGCGGGGTCGAGCGCCGTGGTCTGCATGACCGACTCGAGCATCTCCATCGAGACGGACTCGGGCTTACGAAGTCCGAGATGGGCAGGTGCATTTCGGGTGGACTCGAAGATCTTGGTACGAACGAGTTCGGGGCAGAGGCAACTGACCCCGACACCGGTTCCGGCGAGTTCCATGACAAGCGCCTCGGACAGGCCCACGACGCCGTACTTGGCTGCGTGATACGCCCCGAGCATCGGCGTGGCGCAGATACCCGCCTCCGATGCGGTATTGACGATATGACCCTCGCCCTGTTCGATCATCAAGGGCACGAACGCATTCACCCCGTAGGCCACTCCGAGCAGATCGACGCCGACGATCCAGTCCCACACTGCTGGCTTGGTGCGCCAGGTGGATCCACCGGAGGCGACACCAGCGTTGTTGCACAGCACATGTACAGCGCCATAGGCGGCAACCGCAGCGTCGCGGAGTGCTGCGACCTGCTCGGCATCGGAGACGTCGCACACCACGGCGGTGACTGCAGCGCCGGTGGCAAGAAGGCGATTCGCCTCCTCGTGCAGCACCTCGGACTCGATATCGGCCATGACCACCGACATCCCCTCGGTGAGGAAGCGCTCGGTGATCGCAAGCCCGATACCTGATGCGGCCCCGGTGACGACCGCCACCTTGCCGCTGAGCTGCATGCCCTGAAGTTCCATTTCCATCCCCTTGTCGTGTATTGACATCATTACTGCCAGAACCTACGTTCGGCAAGCGGTCGTCCCCTGCGGCGAACCCTGCCTGAAACCAAGGAGCGAACCATGTCCGAGAGCACCTCATCGCCCACCGAACGGCGCATCGCGATCGTCGGCGATGCCAAGCATTACGTCGGCCCCGACCTCGCCCGCATGCTTGCTGCGTCGAACCACGATCTGGTCCTTGGTGATGCATCGGCCGAGCTGGTGGCCGAGCTCGAAGCCACCGGCGCCACGGTGGTGACCCTGGAGCGCACCTCCAACATGAGCCGACCCGAGTCGGCACCGGCACTCGCCGCCGCCGCACTCGAACATTTCGGTCGCATCGACGCCGCCGTGTTGGCCTCGGGTCAGATCATCGGCGGTCGGTTCGTCAATGCCACCCGTGACCAGTATCAGAACCTGTTCGATGGCTGCATGGTTGCGCCCTTCAACTTCCTGCAGGCGGTGCTGCCCACGATGATCGAACAGCAATCCGGTCAGGTGCTTGTCATCACCAGCGCTTCGGGGGCTCGCCCGGTGTTCGGTGCGTCGCTCTACTCCTCAGTTCGCTCCGGGGCCAACATGCTCGTTCGCGGTGTGGCCCAAGAGGTCGCAGCGAAGAACGTGCAGGTCAATGCGGTGGGCACCAACTACATGGACTTCCCCGAGTTCCACGACGCCGTCGGCTCGCATGACCCCGCAGTTCGTGCCGAGGTCGAGAAGCAGGTTCCACTCGGCCGTCTGGGCCAGATGCCCGAGTTCGCAGCGTTCTGCCGGGTGTTCCTCGACGGCACCAGCACATTCACCACCGGCCAGTACATCTCCTACGCCGGCGGCTGGGCCTGAGCAACTGGACCTTCCGACCGCAGCCCATCTGGCTCGGCCAACTCCGCAGATCGTTCAGTCCGCTTCGACCACCGAGCGGCCGTTGCCGCACCAGTGGCAGGCCACCTCTTCGATTGACTCGCTGAGCACCTCTTCGCTCTCGACAGAGAGTTCGCCACCCACGGTGTAGTGGTGGAAGGCACGTGTTCGCCGCGTGGACGTGACATCGAAACGAGTGAGGTTGCCGCACGCCGCGCAGCGATATCGGGGGGAGTTCACGGCGGCGAGCATACCGATGCTTGTTCCCGAACGCCTGTTCGACTACAACTACTACCGTGACTCCCCGAGCAGCGGTGCCGACCCAACTGTCGCTCGACGACCTCGGCACACCGCTGTGTGATGTCACGTTCTGCGTGATCGACCTCGAAACCACCGGAGGGTCGCCGACCTCGTGCGGCATCACCGAGATCGGCGCAGTGCGCTTCCGTGGGGGCGAATGCCTCGGTACGTTCCAGACCCTCGTCAATCCGGGCTGTGCGATACCACCCGAGATCACTGTGCTGACCGGCATCACCCAATCCATGGTGTACCCGGCCCCGCGGATCGAGCACGTATTGCCCACGTTGCTCGAGTTCATCGGAGATGCGGTCATCGTCGGGCACAACGTGCGTTTCGATCTCGGTTTTCTCCAAGCCGCGCTCGAACGAGATGACCGTCCGCGACTCACCAATCGCTCGGTCGACACTGTGGCACTCGCCCGCCGGCTCGTGCGCGGCGAGGTTCCGAACTGCAAACTCGGCACGCTGGCCGAACGACTCCGACTCCCGAATCGACCGTCCCATCGGGCCCTCGACGACGCTCTCACGACCGGTGACCTCCTGCACCTGCTGATCGAACGCGCTGGGCGACTCGGCGTCACCGGACTCGACGATCTGCTCACCCTGCCCACCATGGCCGGACATGCCCAGGCCGGAAAGTTGCGGCTCACCGACAACCTCCCGCGCACGCCCGGCGTGTACCTGTTCCGCTCGGCGAGCGGCGATGTCCTCTACGTGGGTAAGGCCACGAACCTACGGGCGCGGGTGCGCTCGTACTTCTCGGGTGATCAACGTCGCAAGATCGGCGCCCTGCTGCGTGAGACCGTCCGCATCGATCACATCGAGACACCTCACGCGCTTGCCGCTGCCGTTCACGAGGTCCGGCTCATCCACCGGTTCACACCGCGGTACAACCGGCAGGCCAGGGACTGGTCGAAGTACGTGTACGTGAAACTCACGTTGAATGAGAACTTCCCGCGACTCTCCATCGTCAAGGAGGTTCGCCCCGACGGCGGCCTCTACCTCGGTCCGTTGAATTCCCGTTCGGCGGCACAACGCGTCATCGACGCGGTCCACTCCGCAGCTCCACTGCGACGGTGCAGCACCCGGGTTTCGGCCCGCAGCCAACGCGAGGCGCCGTGCACATCGGCCCAACTCGGAGTCTCGATGTGCCCATGCGCGGGCGGCATCGATCCGGCCGACTACGCCCGCATCGTCGATCGCGTCGTACGCGGACTCACCACCGAACCGGATCTCCTCCTCGCTCCATTGGTCGAACGATTGGCGATGCTTGCCCATGAGGAGCGCTTCGAAGAGGCCGTCGACGTCCGCAATCGGGCAGAAGCGCTCTCGAGCGCACTGCGTCGCCAACGTCGCTTCGAACGGCTGCGCCGGGCGGGTCGCCTCCGCATCGAACTACCCGACGGCAGCGGCGCACAGTTCAACGCCGGCCGGATGGCGTCTTCTTGGGGTGCAGGCGAGTCGCCCATCGAGAACCGCCTACTCGACGACCAATCACCTGACCACAGCCAGCCCGCAGGAGAACCAGCAGGTCCGCTCGCCCCACTCCCACGCGAACTGGCCGACGAATACGCGTGTGTCGCCGCATGGCTCGATCGCAATGCCCACGAACTCACCATCACCGACTGCGATGGTGAGTTCACCTCGGTGCTCCCCGCAGTCGAGTCATTCACGCCAAAGAAGTCACCAGTGGCGTCCGAGGTTCGTCATGGCGATCGACCCGACCAACCCGGCCAGCGGCGGGATCAACGCAGTTCGGCACACACCTCGACCAGGCGATCAAGTACCCGACGCGCCGCCCCGGAGTCGATCGACCGCTGAGCGGCAGCCACTCCGTCAGCCAGGTCATCGACAACGCCCGCCACGACGAGGCCGGCTGCAGCGTTGAGGCACACGATGTCTCGATGCGCTCCAGACTCTCCGCCGAACACCCGCTCGGCGATGCGGGCATTCGCTGCGGCGTCGCCACCGGCGATCGCAGATGGAGCCACGATCGGGATCCCGACCTCGACCGGATCGAACTCACGCGAGGTCACGGCTCCGTCACGTAACTCATGCAGCGTGCTCGGGCCCGTTGTCGTGAGCTCGTCCATGCCGTCACTACCCGTGACCACCATGGCCCGCGGTGAACCACGCTCGGCGAGAGCACCGACGACCGTGGCCGCCAACCGAGGATCGCTGACGCCGATGACCTGCCGCACCACACCGGCCGGATGCGACAGCGGCCCGAGATAGTTGAACACCGTCGGCACCCCGAGCTGCGTGCGCACCGGACCGACATGGCGCATGGCGGGATGAAAGGAGCGGGCGAAACAGAAGCCGATGCCGGCTTCGGCGACACACCGGGCAACACCCGCACCGTCGAGTTCGACCGCCACTCCGAGCGCCTCGAGCAGATCGAAGGACCCTGAGGTCGATGAAGCCTTGCGATTGCCGTGTTTGACCACCCTGGCTCCAGCTCCGGCGGCAACGAAGCTGGCCATCGTGGAGACATTGAGCGCATGCAGACGCCGGGTGGGCGCCCCACCCGTGCCAACGATGTCGATTGCTTCGGGGCCGGGGGGCAGTTCGATGGGAGCGGCACTGGCCATCATCGCAGCGACCAGACCGGTGACCTCGGCGATCGACTCGCCCTTCATCCGCAGCGCCACGATGAACGCTGCGATCTGGGCGTCCGTGGCCAACCCGCGCAGAATTTCACGCAGCGCAGCACCACTCTGCTCAGCAGTGAGGTCATCGCCGCGCATGACCGTCCCGAGGAGGGCGGGCCAGCCCCCGAAGCGTTCGAGTTCAGAGGCGGCCTCAGAGCCGGAATCTGATCGCTGGGAACTGACGGCGTCGGTCATCGCCCGAGTATGGCGCGATTCAGGCGGTCCGGCGGCGCTGACGGATCATTCGTCGACGCTCGCGCTCAGTGGCGCCACCCCAGACACCGTCCTTCTCCCGAACGGCGAGCGCGAACTCGAGGCAGGGTTCCCGCACCTGACACTCCGCGCACACGGCTTTGGCCGCGGCCGCATCGGCGTCGTCGTCGGTGGTCGGGTAGAAGATCTCGGGGGCGAGACCCTGACAAGCAGCCTTCGAGTGCCACGTGTGGTTCATTGAGGGAATATTCCTGCGGAGCGGCCTCTGCGAGAGGCGCTGGAGATTGCGAGCGAGTGAGTATCTCCCCGCAGCGACGGGAGACACAAACCGAGTAACGATCCGGGGGTCCGAGCGTTCGAACCCAGCACTGGCGACCACCGGGAGGTGGGTGAGATCGGGGTCAGTCCGCGGTGAGCCCGAGGCTTCGGGCGAGCAGACGCAACGGATGTCCGACCGGTCCGGCACCCGCCACAGCAAGGGTTCTTGCGGCGGAAGGGCAGTCTCCGACGATCTGGACACGCGCATGTGACCCGTCGGGACTTCCGGAATCACCTGACCTGGCTGAAGCGAAAGACGCGACAGTTCGGTCGACGGCGTCGGCTGGGACTCGGGGATCCGGCGACGCGCAACCGGTCACCACCTCAACATCGAAACCCGAACGTTCGAGAAGCACCGCCGCCGGGATATCCGAACCCATTGATCGTTGACGACATGGCGCATGGACGAGCACATGCCCCGCATCCGAGACGCTGAGCGAACGCATCCCGCGGTCAGATGCGAGAAGGTCGACCAGATAGGCGCTCGAATCGTGGACGTGCTCGGCCACCAGATCGGCGTCGGCGCCACCCACGAAGGCGGGGTACGAGGTGCGAATGGCCGACAGACAGTTGGGTTGGGGAACAATGATCTCGCGTCCCGAACGCACCGACTCCGCCAGTCTGCGGACATTTCGACGGGCAAGTGTGACGAAGCCATCAATATCGCCGGCATCGAGCTGCGGCGCTCCGCAGCACTGCAGTCCCTCCGGAAGTGTGCATCGGATGCCGACGTGCTCATAGACCGCCACAAGATCGCGCCCGAGCGCGGGATCATGATGCTCCAGATGACAGGTCGGGAAGAGCGCCACGGTGGGGCAATCAGCGGGACCACTAGGTCCAGCGCCATCTGGACGTTTCCGGAACCAGGTCGAGAAACGGGTTCGGGTCGTGAGGGGAGCCACGATCGCGTTCGAGACCCGACGAACACCGGAAACCAACCGGTCGGCGACAGGAACCGACCCGCTCCGGTCCCGGATCTGTCGGGCGCGCGCCATGAGTTGCGGAATCTGTATCGGGTCCTCGCGCAGCCCCGGACCCTCCGGACACCCGACGGCACAGAGACCACAGTCGAAGCAGGCGCTCACCACATGATCCTGCTCGGCCGGGGTGAACGCCGGTGCAACAGCGAGCCCGGGACCAGAACGATCGAGGAGTTCGAACAGTCGGGGGAATACGTCGCAGCGACTCACGCAGGCCCGGCACTCACCGCAGACCGACGCCGAACGTGCGACTTCAGCACGAAGATCGAACTCGTCGAGGTACTGGGGATGAAAGGGGTCGGATACAGGTGCCACGACTGACGACCCTACTGACTGCCGTCGAACCCTCGGTGCAGATCTGGCTGCGCCACCGCGCCGTGCCGGTCCTCGCTCATGCGTCCACCCCATGCCCGACGTAGGCTCCGAACCCATGACCTCTGGCGCCTTCAATCGCTCCGAATCGCTCCGCTCGCTCGAGACGACCCAGTTCGATGTCGTCGTCATCGGAGGCGGCATCACGGGTGTCGGATGCGCTCTCGACGCCGCATCGCGGGGACTGCGCACCGCACTCATCGAGCGCGACGATTTCTCGTCGGGCACCTCCTCGAAATCCTCGAAACTCGTCCATGGTGGGCTGCGGTACCTGCAACAGGGTGAGATCCGCCTCGTGTACGAAGCACTCCACGAGCGTCAACGCCTCCGTCACAATGCCCCACATCTCGTGAAGGTCCTTCCCTTCCTCATTCCGATCTTCTCCTCGAAGGGTGTCGTCTCGAAGAAGCTGGCCCGGGCCATGGGCTCGGCGATGTGGATGTACGACTTCACCGGCGGCGCCCGCATCGGCAAACTCCATAAGCGGGTGTCGAAAGAAGAAGCACTGGCGCTCTTCCCCACCCTTCCGGCCAATCGACTCATGCCGTCGTACCTCTACTACGACGCCCGGGCCGATGACTCCCGCCTGTGCATCACCGTGGCGCGCACTGCTGCGATCGAGTTCGGCGCCACCGTCGTCAACAGCGCGGCAGTCACGGGTCTGCGCAAGAACGCCGCCGGCGGAGTCTGTGGTGTCACCGTTCAGGCTGATGGTCGGACGATCGAGGTCTCAGCTTCGTCGGTGGTCAATGCCGCTGGCGTCTGGGCCGACGATGTCATGTCTTTCGATCAACCCGAACACCGTCGTACGATTCGACCGGCGAAGGGCATCCACATCACCGTGCCCTGGCACAAGGTTCGCAACGACATTGCAGCGGTCATCCCCGTTCCCGGCGACAAGCGTTCGGTCTTCGTCGTGCCGTGGGGTGATTTCACCTTCATCGGTACCACTGACACCGATTACGACGGTCAGGTCGACGACCCGCAGTGCACCGCGGAGGACATCGCGTATCTCCTGAAGGCCATCAACGGTTCGATCACCTCCGAGATCACGGTCGATGACATCGTCGGCACCTGGGCCGGTCTGCGCCCGCTCGTGGCCGATCCCGAAGCTTCGGGCCGAACCGCCGACCTCTCCCGTCGCCACAAGGTGTCGGCGTCCATCAGCGGTGTCGTCACCATCACCGGCGGCAAGCTCACGACCTATCGCGAGATGGCTGCCGACACCATCGACGAGATCCTCACCACCGTCCTCGACGACGATGCCAGGCGGCGGGCCAGCAAACGCTCCCGCACGAAGAATCTCCGTCTCCACGGCGCCGAGGGTTACGACGCTCTGATTGCTGCAGCCGACACGACATCACCGCTCGGGGGAGATGTCGTCCGGCATCTCGCCGACCGTTATGGCAGCGATGCCCGAGCTGTTCTGACTCTCGCCGAGTCAGATCCCGATCTCGCGGCGCCTCTGGTGCCCGGACTCCCCTATCTGCGAGCCGAAGCGGTCTTCGGTGTGCGCAGTGAGATGGCCAGAACCCTCGACGATGTGCTGAGTCGCCGCACCCGGGCCCGACTCCTCGGTCGAGACGACTCCGCTGCTGCCGCCAGGTCGGTCGCAGAACTCATCGCCGGAGACCTCGGCTGGGATTCCGCGGAGATCGACCGCCAGATCGCGACCTACAACCGTCTCGTCGACGAGGAGCGCAACGTGCCCCAACTTCCCGAAGTCGCTCTCGACGTGGCGCTCGGTCACTGATGCCCGCCGAACCCACCGCACCCATCGCATTCGGCGGCTCCGGAGCAGTCAGTGCCCGCTTCGCGTCATCGATGGTCACCGTCAATGACGTCACGATCGAGCGACTGCGCTCCACCGGAGCCACGGTCACGCTCGAGGCTGCCAACATCGCCGAGGCCAGCCGTGACTGGTGGCCGCTCGCCATGACCTGGGCCGGTGCCGATCAGGTCGCTGCGCTCGCAGCAGCCATCGTCGCTCCTACGACGCCCGAGCAGGTGGCCGACGTACTGCGGATCTGCAACGAACTGAGCATCCCCGTGACTCCCGCCGCCGGCCGCAGCGGCGTGGTCGGCGGTTCGGTTCCCCTCTTCGGTGGAGTCCTGCTCGATCTTTGTGGTCTTCGTGGCATCCGCTCGGTTGATGCCGACTCGATGGTCGTCGATGTGCTCGCCGGTACCTTCGGCGATGTTCTCGAGGAACAATTGCAGGCCGAACACGGCCTCACCGTGGGCCACTGGCCGCAGTCGGTTGCCCTCTCCACGGTCGGCGGATGGCTGGCCTGTCGCGGCGCCGGGCAACTCTCGAACCGGTACGGCAAGATCGAAGACATCGTCGTGGGTCTCGATGTGGTGCTCGCTGACGGCACCGCGCTCACCACCGGCGGGCACGCACGACAATCAGCGGGTCCCGACCTCAACCAGCTCTTCATCGGCTCGGAGGGCACCCTCGGCATCATCACTGGCGCGCGCCTGCGCACCCATCGCATCGCCACCGCCACCCATCGATCCGCGTGGAGCTTCCCCACCTTCGAAGCCGGCGCCGAGGCATGCCGGCGGATCTCGCAACGCGGCCTCGCCCCGGCCGCGCTTCGGCTCTACGACGCCGCCGAGGCCGACCGCAGCTACAGCACCGGCGATGTCGCCGTACTGCTGGTGTTCGACGAGGGCGATCCCGAGATCGTGAAGGCGGCAACCGCAATCACCGAACAGGAATGCGCCGGCGGCACCATCAGCGCATCGGCGCTCGATGACTCGCTCGTCGAGAAGTGGCTGGGACACCGAAACGATGTGTCCTCCCTCGAGGCGCTCATCTCACGCGGCTATGTCGTCGACACGATGGAACTCACAGTCGCGTGGGCCGCCGTTGATGCGCTCTACGTCACCGTGCGCGATGCCATCGCCGCAGTTCCCGGAGTCATGGCTGCGAGTGCGCACCTCTCGCACAGCTACTCAGACGGCGCGTGCCTCTACTTCACCTTCGCCGGTAAGCCCCTCGAACCCACCAGGGAAGCCACCGAATCGCTCTACCTGGCCTGCTGGAACGAGGGAACCTCGGCGGCACTGCGGATGGGAGGATCGCTCAGTCATCACCATGGCGTCGGGCTCAATCGGGCCCGATTCATGGTCGATGCGCTCGGCGGTGGTGCCATGCACACACTCGAAGCCATCAAGTCAGCACTTGATCCGAAGGGAATCCTCAATCCCGGCAAACTCGGATTCACCAGTGGTTTCGGCACAGTGCCGTTCCCCGTCGAGTCCGGCGAATGAACATCTTCGATCGTCGGGTGCTACTCAGTGGCGCGCTCTCCGGTCTGTTCTTCGCGCTTCCGGCGTCGATCGCCCAGCGCACGGTGTTCTCCGATGCTCCGATGAACGGATTCATGCTGTTCATCATCTTCTTCGCCGGCGCACTCGCCGGCTACGCCGCCGCCCGACCCATGCCGATGCACGCGCTCATGCACGGCGCCGCCGCCGGACTGATCACGTTCCTCGGCCCCCAGTTCGTGTTCCTGGTCGCCAAGCATCAGTTCCCGAACCCGTTGGCGCTCATCTTTGGTGGTCTCATGTTCGCCTCGCTCGGCACGATTGGTGCCTACATCGCAATCTGGCGAGACGCCCACGACGCGGCGAAGGAGGCCCGTTCATGAGCATTCTGGTGATCGACGTGGGCACATCAGGCGTACGCGCTGCTGTTGTGCATCCCGATGCTTCCATCTCCCATGAACACCATGTCGAGGTCCTTCCCGATTCCCCGATGGCCGGACTGGTCGAGTTCGATGCCTCTCGGATGGCGGCTGCGGTGCTTGACGTGGCCCGGCGTTCGCTCAGCGAGCACGGTCCCGTCGAGGCCGTGGGTGTGGCCACCCAACGTGCCTCCTCGGTCGTGTGGGACCGGATCACCGGTCAACCGCTGGCCCCGGGACTCGGTTGGCAGGACCTTCGTACTGTCGGTGACTGCCTGGTGCTGCAGGCCGACGGCCTCCGTTTCGCACCCAACCAGTCAGCGACCAAATTCACCCACCTTCTGGGACTCGTCGACCCCGAGCGGTCGAAGGATCTCTGCATCGGCACGGTCGATTCCTGGATCGTCTGGACTCTCACCGAGGGCGCTGCTCACGTCACCGATGTGAGCAATGCCGCCGTCACCGGCCTCATGCACACCGATGGCTCAGCATGGGACCTCGCACTTCTTGACCGACTTTCCATCCCCCATTCCGCGCTGCCGACCCTGGTCGACTCCTCGGGACCGATCGCCCCGGCAACTGCACTACCCGGCGCTCCGATGATCTTCGGACTCGCCGGCGATCAGCAAGCGTCGCTCATCGGACAGAGTTGCGTGGCGCCGGGCCCGGCGAAGATCACCTTCGGCACTGGCGGGATGCTCGACATGGTCGTCGGATCGGACCGACCCTCATTTGCCGGTCGAAGCGGCAATGGCTCGTTCCCGATCGTGGCCTGGCGTCGTGGCGAGGAACTGATCTGGGGTATCGAGGCGATCATGCTGTCGGCGGGTACAAATGTGGAGTGGCTCCGCGACGATCTCGGCATCATCGATTCCGTGGCCGACTCGCACACAGTGGCCTCGCAGTGTGACGACACCGAGGGCGTCGTGTACGTGCCCGCGCTGCTCGGCCTGGGCACCCCCCAGTGGGATTTCGGTGCCAGAGGCGCATTGTTCGGCCTCACCCGGGGCAGCGGCCGACCCCAAATCGTGCGAGCGGTACTCGAAGGCGTGGCCCATCGCGGCGCCGATCTCGTCGAAGCAGCCGAAGCCGATTCCGGCACAAGCATTGCGGCACTGCGCATCGATGGCGGCATGAGCGCCAATCCCACGTTCGTGCAGGCACTGGCCGATGCGTCAGGGAGGCCCGTCGAGGTGTCACCGGTGCTCGAAGCCACCACCCTCGGTGCTGCGTATCTCGCCGGGTTGGCCATCGGCACATGGTCTGACTGGAGCGATATCGCGGCCAGTTGGAACCCTCGCACAGTGGTCGAGCCCGGGCGCTCGCTTGATCGAGCGCAATGGGCACGGGCCGTTGACCGCGCTGCGCAGTGGTATCCCGACCTCTCGGCGCTCGACTTCTGATGCGCCGCTGCGGTCCCCGATCGGCTCTTCTGGCGGCGTTCCTCATTGGAGCAGCGATAGCCACAGCCTGCTCCAGCACCCCCTCCGACCCGCTCGTCATACCGGGTGACACCCCCGATTCTCTGGCCCCGGACGGCGCAGTCGTCGAACTCGTCGATGTCACGCTGAAACCCAGAGTGGTGGAGATCACCGAGGGCGGTTCAGTGGTCTGGGTCAACCGAGACCGCACAGCGCATCAACTGGTCTCGCTGGCCCCTAATGTGTTCGAAACCCCGAGACTGAACGAGGGCGAGTCCCACGTCCAGAGCTTCACCAAACCCGGGACCTACCCGTACTACTGCACCATCCACAACGAGATGAAGGGCACGATCGTCGTGTACTACGCACACTGACGACGCCCGGGACGCGACCGCACACGCGTCCGATTCTCGACGAATCCCTCCCCTTTCCCACCAACAGATCCCCGCCATCAGGGCGATCCAGCACCACTGAGGACACACGACATGTCGATGAGCCCCGACTCCGAGACCAGCACCACAGAAAGACGCCCTGCTGACGCTGCGGTGACTTCCCGCCGCTCCTTCGTGCGCAGCGCTGCGCTCGGTGCTGCTGCTCTGGGCACCGTCGCGGCAACCGGCGTCGCTCTCGCCGGCGTGGCTGGAGCATCCGAATCGATGACGAGTTCATCGGGCGGGTCAAGCGCCACCGCGACCGAATCTTCGCTCAGCGTGGTTGACTCCACGTTGCTCGTGTTCCTCCATGGGATCTCGCTCGCCGCCCAGCAGGCGCTGCAGAGCGCTTCCGACGCCACCTACCTCTCCAACACCGCAATGGAACGCCTCCGGGAGTTCGGCCGCCATCACCGCGATCAGGCCGCCCGCTTGGCCAAATTGCTTCCCACCGAAATGGCGGCCACCAGCACCACAAATGCGACCCTGCTCTCGCAGATGAACGCCAAGTTCGCTGGCAGCGGCTCGCAGAATGAACTCCTCAACGCCGTCGCCGGATACGAGGAAAGCCTTTCAGCAACGTTCATCGAGGCTCTCGGACAGGCTGACCACTTCACCGTGAGCGAAGCCATCGCCGGATGCGCACCGATCCTTGGCCAGCAAGCAGCCTCAGCCGGTGCCGACGCCGGCCAGTCCCAGAGCACCTGGATGCCGGCGTTCGCGCCCACCAGTGGTGCGCTCACCCAGTCCGCCTATCCGATCCGCTGAGCCGGCACGAGACCACAGGAACAACGACACCATGAACGATTTCAGCTCAGACGAGATCCGCCGCAATCTGCGGGAGTCAGCCCAGGATCAGGCTGCCGCACTCCCCTTGTTCGCCAGCGCCGTCGATCAACTGCTCGACCCCGAAACCGACGCCACCGAAACCGACAAGGCAACCTTCCTCGGGGTGCCCACCCGGCGCTCATTCATCCTCGGCGGCTCGGTTGTTGCAGCCTCGGCCATCATCGCTGCCTGTAGCAAGAAGAAGCCCGGACAGATACCCGTCACCGCGCCGACCCCTGATCCCACGGCAGTGAGCCCCACCACGGTTCCCGGCAGCGTGGCCAACGACTTAGCGCTACTTCGCACCGCCCAGTCCATCGAGGCGCTTGCGGTGTTCACCTATCAGAAGGCCCTCGACTCGGGGCTCCTGACGACGCCGGCAATCATCGACGCCGTCAAGCTCTTCCAATCGCAGCATCAACAGCATGCGGAGTCGTTGAACGGTCCGGTCACCGGCGCCGGCGGCAAGATCGTCACCGAACCGAATCAGTATCTGCTCGACGCAGCCATCACCAAAGAACTTGCCGATCTCACCGATGAGAAGAGTGTGCTGGCATTGGCCCGTGACCTCGAGAACATCGCAGCGCAGACCTACACCGGCGCCTCTGGCGTGCTCACACTTCCTGCCCTGCGAGTGGCCGCCATGACCATCGGCAATGTCGAAGCACGGCACATCACGGTGCTCAATGGCGCGCTCGGGTACGCCCCGGTGCCACTGCCGATCATGTCGACCGCGAAGGCCATCGACCCCAAGGGCTACGTCAAGTAACCAACGACACGCTCTCGCCCCCACTTGTTGCGTTGGGTGCTCGGTCGCTCCACCTGCGACACTGGCGGGGCGATGGTGAGCCGGACGGGTGACCGCGGTTCGGCGCTGTGCGAACAGCGACCGTTCTGAGGAAGGTCGGGGCTCCACAGGGCAAGGTGCTGGCTAACAGCCAGTCGGGGCGACCCGCAGGAAAGTGCCACAGAGAACAGACCGCCGATGGCCTCCGGGCACAGGTAAGGGTGAAACGGTGCGGTAAGAGCGCACCAGCATCGGGGGTGACCTCGATGGCTCGGCAAACCCCACCAGGAGCAAGGCCGAATGTCGGAGACGAGCGGCCCGTTCGTCAGTCCCCCGGGACCGACACTCCGCTGGTAGGCCGCACAGATGGATGGTCACCCAGGCGCCGGGAGGCGCTGGACAGAACCCCGCCTACAGGCCGACTCACCATCGCACCCACCGATGAAATCTCTGCTGTCCGCTCGCTAACTTGGCTGGAGCAGCGCGTTACCCTCTCAGCTGTGGAGCACAGAGATGACATTGAAGGACTGCGGGCAATTGCCGTCCTTCTGGTGATCTTCGCCCACGTCGGCATCGCTGGCTTCTCCGGCGGATGGATCGGAGTCGACGTCTTCTTCGTGATCTCCGGATTCCTGATCACTGCCCTGCTGATCCGCGAATACGACTCGTCCCATCAAGTCTCACTGCTGCAGTTCTATATCCGACGAGCAAAACGAATCCTGCCGGCATCACTGATCACGATCGTGGTTGTCCTCATCGCCAGCAATCTGCTGCTCAACTCCATCCGAGCCTCCAACGTCCACACCGACGCACTCTGGGCCGCAGGTTTCGTCTCCAACATCCACTTCATCAAGATCAACGCCGACTACTTCACCAGCACCCAGGCCGTCTCACCCCTGCAACATTTCTGGTCACTCGCCGTCGAAGAACAGTTCTACCTGATCTGGCCTGCCCTGTTCCTACTGGTCTCACGTCAGGACGGACTGCGCATCAGGAGTCGGGAGTTCCTACGCAGCCAGCGTGTGCTCCTTGTTGCCACGATTGCGTCGGCGCTCTCATTGATCTGGTCGATCATCTACTCCTACAGCAACCCCACCAGCGCATACTTCTCGACCCTCACAAGGGTCTGGGAACTCGGCTTCGGCGTTCTCCTCGCATGCACAATCCCCCAAATTCAGCGATTGACCGAACGCTTGACCGACAAGACGCGCCAGGCGACATTCGCAATCACCTCATGGACCGGCCTCGCCGCGATCATCCTGGGTGCATGTGTGATCATCAAGCCTGGCGATCCATTCCCCGGATACCTCGCACTGATCCCCGTGCTCGGCGCGGTCGGAATCATCTTCGGCGGACTTGACGAGAAACAACCGATTCCGAATCGGGTCCTTTCGATACGACCGCTCACGTTCATGGGAACCATCTCTTTCTCTCTGTATCTCTGGCACTGGCCGATCCACGTGTTCGCCGACGCGCTCTACCCCGACAACGCCAACACCGCCCTCGGAATCACCGCCCAACTCGCAGTGATCACCACCATCTCGCTGGTCAGCTATTACCTCATCGAAAACCCAACCCGCCACCTCACCATCGGAACACAAGAACCCGTCGAGAAGACTTTTGCCGAGGCCACGAGGATCCCGCTTGCTGCCATCACAGTCATGTGTATGAGTACTGCATTCCTGTTCGTTGTCTCCAGAGATGCGAGTCAGACGGAAACCCCCGATGCCCAGATCGCAATGGAAACCTCAAGCGTCACCATTCCTCCAAGCACGAGCATTGATGGAACTGACACGGACCCCACCTCGACAATCATGGGCCGCACCGAACTCCCGCTCGCCGCAGCGTGGAAAGAAAAGATCATTGAGGGCTCAAAGCTGGAATCCGCCTCCCCAGGCACACTCGACATCATCGCGAAACTGCCCTCTCAGAAATTGATTCCTAATTCCTTCCGTTCAATCGGGGAGAGAGCCGTCGCGAATATCGATTCACAAAATGCTGAGAATGTCATCGAGGTGTGGGGGGATTCGCATGCGGCGATGCTGGCAACCATGGTTGCCGCAGCGTTCCCGGATTGGAAAGTCGTCATACGACGGCTTTCCAATTGCGGATTTGAACTCATGGAGTCTCCGACTCCGAAACAGAAGACTTTGGGTGGCGACGAATTCAAGAACTGCGCAGATTTCCGCGAGAAATCGCTCGCAGCGATCCTGGCCGACAAGCCAAAGATCTTGATCCTGAGTTCAGAGTCGGTGGTGATGTCCGAAGCAAAAGGTCGCGTCCGTGACAATTGGATACGCGGGATGAACAACACCCTCGAAGCCCTCGAGCCACTTTTTCCGAAAACCAAGACCATCATTTTTGGGGAAACAACTGGAGCGGAGAGTTTCGAATCCTGTCTCACAGCAAGGACAAGTCTTCTCGACTGTGCTGGGTCTCCAGACAGGACATCAGTGACACGCAGCTTCCAAGCTTCGGCTGCCGAGGAACACCCCTGGATCGGGTACATCGACACCAGTGCATTCTTGTGTTCAGAAGGAATCTGCCCGGCTGTCATCGATGATTGTCCCGTCTACACAGATGGAAATCACTTCTCGAACGACTTCGGAGCGAAAATCAGTCAAGTGTTTCGGGAGGCCGTCGACGCACTGATGTAAACCAAGGCTCATAGAAATGGCCACCCAGGCGCCGGGAGGCGCTGGACAGAACCCCGCCTACAGGCCGACTCGTCATCGCACCCATCAATGAAATCTCTGCGCTCCCACCCTGCTGAGGTCAAGAGTTACATTCGTGTCCGTGAAGTACAGAGATGACATTCAAGGTCTGCGTGCCATTGCGGTTCTGCTGGTGATCTTTGCCCATGTCGGCATCACCGGTTTTGCCGGGGGTTGGATCGGCGTCGACGTTTTCTTTGTGATCT
>Ga0209084_1001488_pt1 | contig 19575 bp, 19 predicted proteins | sample C_130820_MF_Meta_FD_187309 | JGI IMG/M metagenome (GOLD analysis project Ga0209084, IMG submission 187309) | Freshwater microbial communities from Lake Croche, Canada to study carbon cycling - C_130820_MF_MetaG (SPAdes) (version 2) | ecosystem: Environmental > Aquatic > Freshwater > Lake...
TTGACGTGAAGTGGTTTTATGTATGAAATGTAGTGTTAAATTGAGTTTTTTTAAATATAAATCTGCATTTGAATCAATTATTAAGCTAATATTGCTTCAAAATCTATTCAAATAACCCAGAAAGCTGTGAACATGTCCCTAAATAATTACTCATCAGATCAGACTCAAGGCAAATACCGCATTGGTGCGGTCGCCAAAATTGCAGGCTTGCCTGTGGCAACCCTGCGCGTATGGGAGCGCAGATACGGTGTTGTTACGCCCCCCAAATCCGAAGGCGGGCACAGGCTTTACAGCGATCAAGAGGTGCTGAAAGTTACCTTGCTTAAAAGTTTGACCCTGCAGGGGCATGCCATCAGTACTTTGGCGGAGATGGATATTTCATCTTTGCAGAGCTTGTTGAACGAATCTAGACAAGCCACACATGTTCATGCGGCGCGAAATGTTTTACCCGCTGTTATCTCATTGGTGGTGGTTGGTTATGGCTTTGCAAGTCGTATAGAAACCCAAAAATTCACTTTGGCTTTTGGTCACGCCAGCTTGAAGGTGGTTCATGTTTTTTCGGATTTACAAGATGCTTTGACCTCAACAGATTTGCCCAGCACAGATCAGGCATCAACCATGCTGCTCATACATCAATCCACTGTTCAGCCCTATAACGCACAAGAAATATTGCGTTTGCAAAATCATTTGAAGGTCAGTAAAGGTCTGCTCATATACAGCTATGCATCGGATGTTGTGCTGCAAACGCTTAAAGAAGCAGGCTTGCTGCTGCGCCGAGAGCCTGTGTCAGATGCCGATTTGAGTGACATTATGCAATCTGTTTTATTCATTGATCCCTCTAGGCAAGACGCCCACTTGTCGGCCAAAACCATTCCCGTTAGGCGTTATTCAGACCAAGTCTTGCACCGCGTGGCATCCATTTCCACCCAAGTCTTGTGTGAGTGTCCGCGGCATGTGGCAGAGTTGATTTTTCAGCTCAACAGTTTTGAAAAATACAGCGCAGACTGTTTGAACAGTTCGCAAAGTGACGCCAAATTGCACGCCTATCTTTCTGCCGTTTCCGGCACTGCCCGTGCATTGTTTGAAGAAGCTTTGGAGCGGGTCGCCAAGCAAGAAGGTATTGATTTGTCAGACATCAAAACTTCATGACAAGGGTTATCAATTTCAGTTCAGGACCAGCCACCTTGCCCGAGTCTGTATTGCGTCAAGCCGCGGACGAGATGATGGATTGGCAAGGCAGCGGTATGTCGGTCATGGAGATGAGTCACCGCGGCCCAGAGTTCACGCAGATCTTGTCTCAAACCCAATCCTTGCTGCGAGAGTTATTAGCAGTCCCCGACAACTATGCCGTGTTGCTATTGCAAGGGGGAGCGATTGCAGAAAATGCCATCGTTCCCATGAACCTGATCTCACGCACCGGCCATGCCGACTATGTGGTGAGTGGCAATTGGTCGCTTAAATCCATGCAGGAAGCTGAGCGTTACGGGCATGTCCATTTGGCTGCCACTTCTGAGCCGCAGGGCTATAACTGCATGCCAGCGCTTTCGTCTTGGAAGTTATCGGCCCATCCTGCTTATGTGCATTTTTGCAGCAACGAAACCATTGGCGGGGTGGAGTGTCATTGGACGCCCAATACGGGCGACATACCTTTGGTCGCCGATATGTCCTCCAACATCATGTCTAAACCCATTGATGTTTCTCGCTATGGTCTTATTTACGCAGGTGCGCAAAAAAACATCGGTCCCTCTGGCGTGACCTTGGTGATTGTTCGCCGCAATTTATTGGGTCAGGCCTTAGCATCAACGCCTTCGGCCTTCAACTACCAGCTGCAAGCAGACAACGATTCCATGTACAACACCCCGCCCACCTACGCGATTTACACCATGGGTTTGGTGTTGCAGCATATTCAGCGTGAGGGCGGTTTATCGGCGATGGAGCAGCACAACTTGGTGAAGTCCCGTTTGCTTTACGATTTTTTAGATCACAGCACTTTTTTCACCAACCGTGTGCAACGCTTGGATCGATCGCGCATGAATGTCACCTTCTTTTTGCGTGATGAATCTTTGAACGCCGAATTTCTCCAAGGTGCTGAGGCTCAAGGCATGGTTCAACTGCGAGGCCATCGCGCCGCAGGCGGCATGCGTGCATCTATTTACAACGCCATGCCCTTGGCATCGGTGCAAAAGCTACGCGACTATATGTTTGAATTTGAGAAGGCTCACGCCTGAGCCAAAGCCTTGCGTGCGGTCTTAGCGATATGCTGGGCATCAACTTGAAAGAAGGCTCGCAAATGGGCTCGGGTGTCGCTGCGCCCAAAGCCGTCCGTTCCTAAAGTCAAGTACTTTCTTTCATGGGGCAGGTAGGCGCGTATGCTTTCAGACACTGCCCTGACATAGTCGGTAGCGGCAATCACCGGTCCCTTGCTGTTTTGAAGTTGTGTGGTCACAAAGGGCGTGATGTGTTCGTTGCCCTGCGATGAGGCTCTTTCGCAGTTCTGTCCTTCGCGGGCAAGCTCACTCCAACTTGTCACGCTGAAAACCTGGGATGCAATACCATCTTGCGCCAACAGTTGAGCTGCTTGCATAACTTCTCGCAATATGGCGCCTGAGCCCAGCAACGTAACCGTTGCGGTGACCTTTTCAATGTCAGGCGTGTTGTCGGCTATGAGGTACATACCTTGCAAAATGTGTTCCCTTGAGCCAGCCACCAAGTCTGGTTGTGCATAGTTTTCGTTCATCAGCGTGATGTAATAAAAAACATCTTGTTGCTCGGCCAACATTTCATGCATGCCTTGGTCAACAATGATGGCCATTTCACAGGCGAAAGCCGGGTCATAGGATTTGCAGTTGGGAATGGTGGCCGCTACCAAATGGCTGGATCCATCTTGGTGTTGCAAACCTTCCCCACCCAAGGTGGTGCGACCTGAGGTGGCACCCAGCAAAAATCCCCGAGAGCGTTGGTCGGCGGCCGCCCAAATCGCGTCTCCTACGCGCTGAAATCCAAACATGGAATAGTAAATATAGAAAGGCAACATAGCCAATCCATGCACGCTGTAGCTGGTGGCTGCAGCGGTCCAACTTGCTATCGCGCCAGCCTCGCTGATGCCTTCTTCCAAAATTTGACCGTTCATGGCCTCACGGTAACTGAGCACAGATCCTATGTCCTCAGGCTCATATTTTTGACCGACGCTGGAATAGATACCCACTTGCTTGAATAAATTGGCCATGCCAAAGGTGCGCGCTTCATCAGCCACGATGGGCACAATGCGTGGCCCCAGTTGCGTGTCTTTGAGTAAATTACCCAATAAGCGCACAAAAGCCATGGTGGTTGACATCTCTTTGCCGGATGCCTCAAGGGCAAAGTTGGCATAACTGCTTAATTCAGGCACGGGCAAACTCTCGCAGCGCGTTTCGCGTTTGGGTAAATAGCCTCCGAGTTGTTGTCGCTGTTGATGCAGATAGCGCATTTCAGGACTGTCGGGCTCGGGTTTGAAAAAAGCCAACTCTGTTGCTTGCTTGTCGCTGATGGCCAAATTGAAGCGATTGCGAAATTCAAGCAGCGCGGTGTCGTCGAGTTTTTTCTGGCTGTGGGTGGTCATTTTTCCTTGACCTGCTTGGCCCATGCCATAGCCTTTTTTGGTGTGAGCCAAGATGACGGTAGGTTGTCCCGTGTGGCTGGCAGCGGCGGCATAGGCAGCATGTATCTTCACCGTGTCATGGCCGCCACGCTTGAGTCGGTCGATTTGCTCGTCGGTTAATCCTTGGGCGAGTTGTGCGAGTTCCGGGTTTTGTCCAAAAAAATTATCGCGGTTAAAACGCCCGTCTTTGGCAGCAAATGTTTGCATTTGACCGTCTACAGTATTGGCAAAAGCTTTCACCAATGCATGTTGTGTGTCGCGGGCAAACAGGCCATCCCAGTCGCTGCCCCAAATGAGTTTGATCACATTCCAGCCCGCACCTCGAAACAGTTTTTCCAGTTCATCGATGATTCGTCCGTTTCCGCGTACGGGGCCATCTAAGCGTTGCAAATTGCAATTCACAACCCAGACCAAGTTGTCTAACTTTTCACGTGAGGCCAAGGTCAAGGCACTCATGCTTTCGGGTTCATCCATTTCGCCATCGCCAAACACGCCCCAGACTTTGCGTTGGCTGCAGTCTTGAAGTTGCCGGTGCGTGAGGTAGCGCATGAAGCGGGCGTGGTAGATGGAGCTGATGGGCCCCAGCCCCATGGAGCCGGTGGGAAACTGCCAAAAGTCCGGCATCAGCCATGGATGTGGATAGCTTGACAGGCCACGTGCCCCTGCGTTGGGCGCACTGATTTCTTGGCGGTAATGTGCCAAGTCGTGTTCGCTCAAGCGACCTTCTAAAAAAGCCCTTGCATAAACACCTGGGGAACTGTGCGGTTGGAAAAATACCAGGTCGCCACCATGGTGCTCATTGCGTGCATGGAAAAAATGGTTGAAACCCACCTCGAACAAATCTGCAGCACTGGCGTAACTGGCGATATGACCACCGAGTTCGCCATAAGCGGCATTCGCTCTTGCCACCATAGCCAATGCGTTCCATCGAATGATGGAGGCAATTTTTTCTTCCATCGACAAGTCCCCAGGGAAGGGGGCCTGAGCCTCCACCGCAACAGTGTTCACATAGGGGGTGACCAATTCTGGTGACCAGTCGATCTGGTTTTGGTGGGCGAGGACTACGAGTTGATCGAGCAAAAAACCGGCGCGTTCCGCGCCGTGTTGCGACACCACTGCATTGAAAGCATCCCGCCATTCGGCGGTTTCCTGGGGGTCTGCATCCCCGTGCGAGAGTGACTGCGAAAGGAAAAAATTTTCTGTATTCATGACCATTAATATAGCCAAGACTTTGTAAAATGAGTAATCTTTAAATGGTCTTTATTGCCTTATTTAAAGAATAAAATATTGATTTAGTTATTTATGGAGATATTTAATGCTGCTGGATATGGTGGATTACAGAATTTTAGATCAGTTGCAACAAGACAGTGGCATCACCAATCTGGAGTTGGCCAAACGGGTGCATCTTTCGCCGTCTCCTTGCCTGAACAGGGTCAAGGCACTGGAGGCTTCTGGGGTGATTCAAAAGTACGTGGCGCTCACCGACCCCAAAGCTTTGGGTTTGGGCTTGAACGTGTTTATATCTATCAGTTTGAAAGAGCAATCCAAGCAAACCTTGGCAGAGTTTGAGCAACGCATCAACGATCACGAGGAGGTGATGGAGTGCTACTTGATGACCGGCGACTCCGATTACCTTCTACGCGTGGCAATTGCCGATATGGCAGCATTAGAGAAATTCATATTGGAACAACTCTCGCCAATTCCGGGCGTAGAAAAAATCCGCAGCAGTTTTGCATTGAAGCAGGTGCGATACAAAACCGCCTTGCCTTTGAAACCTGCTGTTGTTACTTCTTAAATTTATCTATGGCTTTTTTCAAGTCCAGGTATTCCTCGCATTGCAGGCCACATATTTTTTCAAGCGAAGCAAGCAACTCTTTGGCTTTGTCCAGTTGTTTGGTTTGCACATAGGTTTGTCCTAGGTACTCGTGTGCTCCACGATGGTTGGGGTCGATACGCAGCGCTTCTTTGTAATTGAAGATAGCTTCAGGGTAGCGTTTACTGTTGCGCAAGCTAAAGCCCAGCAAATTAAAACCATCAGCATTATTGGGATTGGCTTTGACGAATTTTTCAAGGCTTGCAATGGCTGCAGGCCAGTCTTTTTTGGCAATCAAAGTCTTAGCTGATTCCAAATCGGGTGGGCCGTTTGAATCTGATGTGTCTGCCGCCATTGCCGGTTGCATGAACAGAAATAAGCTTATAAAAAGAGAAAAAATGGTTTTCATTTGGCTTCCTATGGGCACTTAAGTGACAAGAAAATGCTGATTATGGCTAAATGCTTTGGGCTTTTTGTGAAAAGCCAATGAGAAGTGGCGATAATTTACCGAATTCTGAATACCGCCCTTGAGGAGATCGAAATGCAACTTACCCCAGAACAGCACGCCCAATTTGATAAAGAAGGCTATTTGTTTTTCCCCGGACTCTTCACTCCAGAAGAAACCCGCGTCATGGTTGAAGAGGTTCCTCAACTCTACAGTCGCCAAGATGCTTTCAATGTGCGCGAAAAAGGCAAGGACACCGTAAGAACCAACTTTGCGGCGCATTTGTACAGCGAGCCGTTCGCCAAATTGTCTCGCCATCCCCGCATGATTGAGCCGGTTGAAGCTTTGTTTGGTGAAAAACTTTATATGCACCAATTCAAGATCAATGGAAAGATGGCCTTTGAAGGCGATGTATGGCAGTGGCACCAAGATTACGGCACTTGGCTTAATGACGACATGATGCCTACCGAGCGCGCCATGAATGTGGCTATCTTTTTAGACGATGTGAATGCATTCAATGGTCCCTTGATGTTCATTCCTGGCAGCCATAAAAAAGGTGTGATCGACGCCAAGCACGACTTAACCACCACCAGCTACCCTTTGTGGACGGTGGACAACGACCTCATCGCCCAATTGGTCGAGCGTGCCGGCGGCAAGCAAGGCGGCATCGTCAGCCCCACCGGACCTGCAGGCTCGATGATTTTGTTTCACAGCTGTTTGGTGCATGCCTCGGCCAGCAACTTGTCTCCTTGGAACCGTGTCAGCGTCTACCTCAGCCTGTGTGCAGTCAGCAACCACATCCAACGTCACAAGCGACCTGAATACATTGCACACCGCGACTTCACGCCCATCGAGTGCTTGCCAGATGACTGCCTGTTAAATACCTATCCCGTCGATTTACCATGGGCCAAAGGTTTGCCAGCCAGTGCCTTGGTCACCACCGATGTACCGTTTGACCAAACACAAAAAGCCGCATGAGTTTGTTTCTTCAACTTCAGCAACGCGAGCGGGATAACCAGCCCATACGCGTTGCCCTGATTGGTGCGGGTAAGTTTGGCGCAATGTACTTGGCCCAAGTGCCGCGAACCCCTGGTGTCCATTTGGCTGGTATTGCAGATTTATCTATCCCCAGTGCCAAAACCAATTTAGCCCGCGTCGGTTGGCCAGCGCATCAGTCGCAGGCAAAGTCTTTGGATGAAGCTTTTCAAAACAGATTGACATTCCTCACAGAAGATTGGCGCGCTTTGGTCAGTGACCCGCGCATTGATGTGGTGGTGGAATGCACCGGAAACCCCATCGCTGCGGTAGAGCATTGCCTGGCTGCTTTTGAGCATGGCAAGCACGTGGTCAATGTCACCGTGGAAGCAGATGCGTTTTGTGGCCCTTTATTGGCGCGCAAAGCAGCTCTTGCCAGCGTGGTGTACTCACTGGCTTTTGGCGATCAACCCGCTTTGATTTGTGATTTGGTTGATTGGGCCCGCACCTGCGGCTTTCCTGTGGTGGCAGCAGGGCGAGGACATAAATGGTTGCCGCACTTTTGTGAATCCACACCTGACACGGTTTGGGCCAACTATGGCTTAACCCCCGAGCAAGCCAGTCGTGGTGGCTTGAACCCCAAAATGTTCAACAGTTTTCTTGATGGCTCTAAACCATCCATCGAAAGCACGGCAGTGGCCAATGCCACCGGTTTAAGTGTGCCCAGCAACGGACTGCTTTACCCGCCAGCCAGTGTGGAAGATATTCCTTTTGTCACGCGCCCCATCAGCGAGGGTGGGGTGCTGGAGCACAAAGGCATGGTCGAAGTGATCTCTTCACTCGAAGCCAACGGCCGAACTATTCCCTACGACATACGCATGGGTGTTTGGGTCACTGTCGAGGCCGAGACGGATTACATCAAAAATTGTTTTGAAGAGTACAACGCCCACACAGATCCCACGGGCAGGTATTTCACTTTGTACAAGCGCTGGCATTTGATCGGTCTTGAGGTGGGAATGTCGGTGGCCAGTGTGGCCTTGCGCGGCGAACCCACTGGTGTCGCCCAAAGCTGGAAGGCCGATGTGGTGGCCACGGCTAAGCGCGATTTGCAGGCTGGCGAAATATTGGATGGCGAGGGTGGTTACACCGTGTGGGGCAAGTTATTGCCCGCCACGACTTCTGCTCGCATGGGGGGACTGCCGCTAGGTTTGGCGCACCAAGTCAAGTTGGTGCGAGCCGTGAAAAAAGGGCAGTCTCTGTGCTGGGATGATGTTGCCATGGATCCCACATTGCCGGCTTATCGAATCCGTTTGGAAATGCAAGAAATGTTTGCGGCCTGATATTTTTCAGGCGAGAGACTTACGCATCATTTCTGTACGCAACACTTTCATCAGCAACATCCATTCACCGCCATTTTGAACAGTGAAGGTGAACTTCTCGTTCATGCCATTGTTCATTTGAATTTCATTCCAATTGGCAAACAATGACAAACCTTTGATGCGTTTGGCGCTAGCGGTGAAAGATATCTCTATGTGAATAAAAGAGATGTCCTCGTTGCTGTCAAAAGATTTGAAATACAAACCGTCAGATAACAGATACAAAACGCCTGTAGGCAAGGAAAAGCGGTTGGAGGTATTGGCAGGACCATAAGCAATGATGGTTTTGTTGATCAGCTCAACAGGAATACTCTGCTTGATAATTTGTTGTGTGTCGTGGGTTTTATAAAAGGCAAATGCCAGCCCCAAGCCGATAGCCACAAATGCATAAAGCTGATTGCCAAAGAAAAGGTACAAAGCCAAAGCCACCAATAAAAATGCAATGGATAAATCGAGGCGCATTTCCCAAGGGCCACGAGAGATCAGTAAAGAACTGTTGTCTAGGGTATTGGCCAGAATCAGCGGGGAGATATTGGGTTTTTCATTTTGCACATGCGGAAGTTGCGAGCCGCAGTTTTGGCAAAAAACATTTTCGCTGGGGTTGATGAAATAACAACTGGTGCAAATCATGGTGTGCTTTCAGAATTTGCGTTCATCAATGTGATTTGTCTTTGGCGGGAGCTTCGTGCTTATCGGTTTCGCCTTGTTTGTCTGCCGCTGGGGCAGGCTTTTCTTCCGCAGGCGCTGCATGTTTATCAGCTGCCTCCGTTTTCATAGGTGATTCGTTTTTTTGTGTTTCATGCGACAGGAAGTTATAAATGGCCAAAGAACTGATGACTACCGTCAAGCCACACAAAAGTCCAATGATAAAAATCATGAAGCTGTCGCTGTCGCTGGTGCCAGACGAAGTTGATTTCACCGGCGTTTTTTCCAATAGTTTTTTCTGCACAGATTGCATCTGAGATTTAAGTTCACTCATGCCCGCAGCCAGTGCGCCCATGTTTTTTTCAAAACTTAGTTGAGCCGCTTGGTGGTAGGCCTCAATGTGCTTTTCAAGGTGATCAATGACTTCGTGTTGATCGTCTTTGAGGTTTTCATTGTTTTGACCCAAGCTTTGCGCCATCAATTTATGTAACTCGATTTTTTGTTTTTCAAGTTGAAGCTTGAATTCATCGGGCATGCGCTGGCTATGTTGTTTAACTTCATTCTGAGAGATCAAGGCCGCCAACTGTGTGATTTGACTTTGTAAGCTGGTTTGCTGCTGGGCAACTTGTGCGACCAATGGCTCAAGTGGGTTTGGTTGGGTTTGCAAATGACTTTGCTGTTGCGAGGTCAATGAGATGAAGTCAAGTAACAGAGAATGTTTCTCGAGGGTTTTTTTGATTTCTTGCTGCGCTTGCTCGAGAGGTTGAAGTTGCTGGCCGTCGATGGGCATCAAGGTGTCTTTTGCCATAGGGGCAGGCGCAGGCGCAGGCGCATACGCCTGCTCCGTCGCAGGGGCATCAACTTCTATCAAGAGCTCAGTGACTTGGGCGGGCAAGTCAAGATCGATGTTGCGCATGTCAGGGATGTGGTCGGGCGGACTGAGTTTGAAAGTCATCTCATCGACTTGGCCAGCTTCTGTGTCTTGGTTAGCCAGTATCGATGTGAACTCGGGAGTTACTTCGGTGGCAACAGGCTCTTGTGCAGGCTTGGCACTGCGTTTAACAGGTGCGCCACATTTACCGCAAAACTTTGCGGTGATTGAGATGGGTTTTCCACATGCAATGCAATCCATAGCTGTACCTAGTTAGTTTCTTCTGATGTGTAAATTCGGCAAGGTGAATATTTACCAGTGCTGGCTTGGTTGTCTTCACAATCTTTTTTGGCAATCTTTTCTGCTTGCTCTTGGCTCTTGTCGGTCACGGCACCCGCGCAATAGGCGGTTTCTCCATTGAAGCTGTAAACAAAAGCACGGTAGGGTTTGTCTGGGTCTTTTTGTTTTGTGAAGCGTTCAAACAGTTTTTTACATTTCCCTAAAAGTGGTGGTCGATACAAATTAGCCAAAGGTGCAGGTTCACCTCGACTTTTAGGCAAATCTTGTAGCTGAGTGCTTGGCTCCGCTTTGTCTGTTTTTGAAAGGATTTCGGTCGACTTTTCAGTTTCTTGCAAATTCGTTGGGTTTGTGTCGTCAGTCCCCAAAGCGTTGATCGCGGCAGGGTGTTCTTCAGCTGCTTGAGCGTTCTCTGTATTGCTGTGTGTCAAAAATGAACGGGAATAGAAGAACAATGGGATGTTGATGGACATCATCATCATCACCATAATCAGGTATTTCGTCATTCCTTGGGTATTCATTTGTCAAAAAATCCAATAGTTACATGAGGTTGCAAGCAAGACCTGTTCCAGTTTAATCGGTTTGAATGTCAGTGACTTGAGTCATACTAATCGCAAGTAATATCCAAAAACCCATTATTGAAATATAAAGTACCCTTAAATAAGAAAAAAATCGGATTTTTTAGTGGATTGTGGGTTTGTATGCATATTTTTTTCATTAGAATTGATTTAAAACACGACTAAGTGGTCTTTTTTTAATTCAAAGGTATGACATGGCTGAAACTACCCCATCTGCAAGCAGTTTGATCATTGGTGAGGGAGTCACCTTCACGGGCTCTATCAGCGCGGCGGGTCGAGCGACGATCAACGGAACTGTGACTGGAGAAATCTCTGTTAACGATTTGCATATAGGTATCAATGGCAGTGTTTCTGGCAGCATTGACGCTCGCACTATAGATGTCCATGGCATATTGGCTCAAAACATACTTTGCCACGAGCATTTGATGATTCATAGCGATGGATCTGTTTCGGGACAACTTGACTACGCCGAAATCGAAATTGAGCGTGGGGGTCAATTCATGGGCCAAATGACCCAGCATGTACAGGGCCATACCAAGGTTTAAGCCAAGTCAAAACTTTTTCTTATTAAGTTTTAATTGATATTGATTTAGGGGGCTTTCCCTAGGAAAAAAAGGTTTCTGTCAATGTTACGATGATCTAGCCCTTCAATGTTTTCTTTGGCTGTGGGCTAGCCCGTTAACGAGGAAGACATGACTACCCAAAGCCCATCAGTAGGAGCTGATTTACAGTTCAATGCATCCGCGATTGAAGAGATGTTTGCAGGTAAATCGGTTGCTTGTCCTTGTTGCAATGGAGTCCTGACTCCCAGCATGTTGCAAAAAATCATGGATGATGCGGGTCGCCTTGATGGATTTAAAAAAGAGTTCCGCACTATTCCAACCGGTGGTCTGGGCATGATGATTGACCCCCATGCGCACATGACTGCGCGTACCACTGACGACTACGAGGCCATGGCGAAAGCCGGTATCGTGGCTGTCATTGAGCCGGCTTTTTGGTTGGGTCAGATGCGAACCCATGTGGGAACCTTTGTCGACTATTTTTCCACTATCACGGGTTTTGAACGCTTCCGTGCCGGTCAATTTGGCATCAGGCATTACTGCACCATTGGTTTAAATCCCAAAGAGGCCAATAACGAGGCCTTGGCAGAGCAAGTTCTGGCCGTGCTTCCCCGTTACCTCACCAAAGAAGGCGTCGTGGCTGTCGGAGAAATTGGCTATGACGAACAAACTCCTCAAGAGGACAAAGTCTTGCGTGCCCAAATCGAGATGGCCAAAGAATACGACTTGCCCATCATGATTCATACCCCTCATCGAGACAAAACCCGTGGTACCCAGCGCACCATGGATGTTCTCGAAGAGCATGGCTTTGATCCTGCCCGTTGCGTGATCGACCATAACAATGAAGAAACAGTGCGCGAGGTGCTAGATCGTGGCTACTGGTGCGCTTTCACTATCTATCCATCCACCAAGATGGGCAATGAGCGCTTAGCTGCATTGGTTGAGCTGTACGGATCTGAACGTGTCATTGTTGACTCATCCTGCGATTGGGGCGTCTCCGACCCCTTGGCTGTTCCCAAAACAGCTCGTTTGATGGCTGACAAGGGCATTTCTGCCGACATCATTCACCAAGTGGTTTATAAAAATGCACTGGCCATATACGGGCTCAATGGCGAAATGAAAGAAGAGCACTGGCTCACACCGCAAGCCATCGACCAACGCACGCTTTACGACGGTAATTCTGTTTTGCGCGGCCAAGAGCCCAAAGTGCAAACCCACCAAGTCGACGCGAACGTGATCCGCTGACCACATTGATCGCAGCCTTTTCGGGTTTTCACTTATGCAACCGCTTATCCTTATTAATGTCGTGGGTTTAACGCCTCGGCACTTAGGTTTACATACGCCGAGATTGTCAGCATTTGCTAGCCAAGGTGCCATGCGCCCCCTCACCACCACCTTGCCAGCTGTGACCTGTACCGCCCAAGCGACTTTCATGACCGGTTTGCCACCAGACCAAACGGGTGTGGTGGCGAATGGTTGGCTTTTTCGAGATTTGTGCGAAATTTGGTTTTGGCGTCAATCTAATCGATTGGTGCAAGGTGAAAAAATTTGGGAGGCTGGTAAAGCGCGAGACCCACGCTTTACCTGTGCCAATTTGTTCTGGTGGTTCAACATGGCGTCTAACCACGACTATGGAGCCACACCCAGACCCATTTACAAAGCCGATGGGCGCAAATTGCCCGATTGTTTTACCGTTCCCACCGAATGGCGCGACAAATTAAGTGCCCGGCTGGGCAAATTTCCACTGTTTAGTTTTTGGGGTCCCAATACAAATATCGCTTCTTCCCGTTGGATTGCCAAAGCCGCCGAGTTGGCCATCACCGATTTCGATCCCACCCTGACCATGGTGTATTTGCCTCATCTCGACTACGACATGCAGCGCTTTGGTCCTGATGAAAACCATCCTGCGGTTGCCAAGTCTTTGCGTGAGGTAGACCAAGCGGCTGGCGACCTCATTGATTTCGCTCAAAAGCATGGACGCCGTGTCATGGTGTTATCCGAGTACGGTATCACCGCGGTGGATCGACCAATTCACATTAACCGTGAAATCCGTCGTCAAGGGTGGCTGCAAGTGCGCATCGAAGATGGTCACGAAATGTTAGACCCCACCACCTCCAAAGTATTTGCGGTGGCAGATCATCAAATTGCGCATGTGTACGTGCGCGACGCGGCGCTTATTCCTCAAGTCAAAGCCTTGCTTTTGGCCGTTCCAGGGGTTGAGTCGGTATGGGATAAAGCCGAGCAAGCAAACCACCATATTGCGCACGAGCGCAGTGGCGAGTTGGTGGTGATGTCGGATGCGCGCTCTTGGTTCACTTATTATTTTTGGTTGGATGATGCCTTGGCACCCGACTTTGCCCGTACGGTTGAAATTCACCGCAAAGCGGGCTATGACCCTGTGGAGTTATTTCTTGACCCCAAATTAGCCTTTGCCAAACTCTATATTGTTTGGAAGTTGGTGAAAAAATTATTGGGATTTCGCATGTTGCTGGAAGTGATTCCCCTGGACGCCACTTTGGTCAAAGGCTCTCACGGTCGCCCCACTGATGACCCACTCGATGGGCCCTTGGTCATGACGGATGTGCCCAGTTTGATGCCCTTCACAGTATCAGCCACTGACATCAAATCCATAGCGCTGCAGCATATTTTTGGTTCTGCTGCTGCCAGCAAAGGGGTCAATTGATTGTCTTCATCACCCTTGAGGGCCCATGCACCACCCCCACAAGCCAGAATTGAAATTGAGAAAGACGTTATGAATGCGCGAGCGCCATCCCCTGAAACCTTAGAGCCCGAGACTGTCAAGGACAGCGTGCAGGTTCAAAGTTTTGCCGTTGATTACGCCTACCCAGTGGTTTTCACGCGCAATGCCTTTGATCTTGCCAATCCACATTTGCTGGATGTTTTACGTCGTCGTGAATCGCACAAGCGCCATCGTGTGGCGGTGTTTATTGATGGCGGTGTGGCTCAGGCTGTTCCTACATTGCTGGTGCAAATTCAAGCTTATTTCCAAGCCCATGCCACACACATTGAACTCGTTGGAGAGGTTGTGGTCTTGCAAGGCGGAGAGGATTGCAAAAACGATCCCGATTTAATTACCAAGCTGTTGAAGATTTTGTCTGATAAAGCCATTGACCGTCATTCCTACGCATTGGCTATTGGCGGGGGGGCTATTTTGGATGCGGTGGGCTATGCCGCAGCTATCTTCCATCGGGGTGTGCGACACATCCGGTTCCCCACCACCGTGCTCGGCCAGGACGACAGTGGCGTGGGCGTTAAAAATGCAGTCAACTGGTTGGGTTTGAAAAACTTGGTGGGCACCTTTGCGCCGCCTTGGGCTGTCATCAATGACGGTGTATTTATCGACTCCTTGCCCGAGCGTGAAAAGCGTTGCGGCATGTCTGAAGCCGTCAAGGTTTCGCTTATCCGAGACGGCAGTTTTTTCACTTGGCTTGAAAACAATGCGCAAGCCTTGGCCCGCTTTGATACCGTGGCTTTGTCTTATCTGATCAAGCGCTCCGCGCAAATTCACATGAAGCAAATTGCTTTGGGTGGAGACCCCTTCGAATCGGGTTCGGCCAGACCCTTGGACTATGGGCATTGGGTTGCGCACAAATTGGAGCGTATGACGGTTCACCAAGACCTCAGCCACGGCGAGGCGGTGGCCATAGGCGTTGCCCTTGACGCGCATTACTCGGTGTTAGCAGGTCTTTTGCCCGCCGGTGAAGACCTGCGGGTGTACAAACTTTTAAACACATTGGGTTTTAAGCTCTGGAATGACCAACTTGAAAGCCGCAACGCCCAAGGCCGCTTGGCCGTGCTGCAGGGCTTGGCCGATTTCCGCGAGCACTTGGGCGGTGAACTCACCATCACCTTGTTGGCCGGTATCGGCAAGGGTATAGAAGTGCATGAAATAAACGATGACTGGGTGACCCAGTCGATTGCTTGGCTCAAACAGCACATCTGATGCCATGCAGCTGAATTGGCTCAAAGCCCAACCTCATCTCACCTACTGCACGAATATTCACGCAGGGGAAAGCTGGGACGAGGTGAGCCAAAGCTTGAACGCATTTGTGCCAACCATTCGCGACACCGTAGCCGATGGCGCGCCCATGGGCATTGGTTTGCGTTTATCCGGACAGGCGGCTTTTACATTGCAACAAGCTAGCTTCTTGCAAGCCTTTCAAGCGCAGTTAAAAACGCTTAATGCGTATGTGTTCACACTCAACGCTTTTCCTTACGGTACTTTCCACGGCGTGCCGGTCAAGCAAGATGTGTATTCGCCCGACTGGACGCAGCCCGAACGTGTTCGCTACACCTTGGCCTGCATCGATATATTGGCTGCACTTTTGCCTGACGGCGTGGACGGCAGCATCTCCACGGTGCCGGTGGGTTTTCGCGATGCAGCTCATACACCTGACGCCATGGCCTTGGTGATCACCCACATGCTGCAATGTGTGGCGCACATGGTGATGACGAAACGCAATACGGGTAAGCACATGGCTTTGGCCTTGGAGCCTGAACCTGCTTGCTATTTGGAAACCACGCAAGAGGCCGCGCAGTTCATCCTCACGCATGTGCGCAGCGCGGCCGCAGTGTTGCAATTGGCGCAATTGATTGATGGTTCTGCTGACCAAGCTATGCAGGCTATCAAAGCGCATGTGGGCGTGTGTTTTGACGTGTGTCACAGCGCGGTCGAGTTTGAAGATCCCATGCAGGCGATGCATGCGCTTCGTGCAGCCGGCATTGCCATCCCCAAAATCCAGTTGAGCAGTGCGGTACGCATTCCCCAGATGACCGCAGCCCAACTCCCTGCGGTAATGGGTTTTGATGATGCCGTATACCTTCACCAAGTGGTGGTCCAGCAATCGGGCCTGCTTACGCGTTATCTCGATTTACCCGAGGCAGTGGCAGCATTTCAATTGGGGCAAGCAACAGGCGAATGGCGTGTGCACTGTCATGTCCCTGTTTTTTTGCAAGACGCGGCAAGTATCTCGACCACCCAAGCCCAGCTGCTGCAAACCTTGGAGGCATGCAAGAGCGAAGGTTTTTCTTCGCATCTCGAGGTGGAAACCTACACCTGGGACGTCTTGCCCGATTCGCTCAAAACCGATTCCAAGGCGCAAGCCATTGCCCGTGAACTGCAGTTTGTCAAAAAGGTCTTGCTGGCATGAATACATCGCGCACGGGTTTGTCTACCTATTTGAAAATTGGCCGAGTCTCCAACTTGCCCACTGTCTGGACCAATGTTTTGGCAGGGGCCTTTCTCTCGGGCCATGCGGCAGACTTGCCCACCTTGCTGTGGGTGATGCTGGCCATTACCTTGTTCTACACAGGGGGCATGTACCTCAATGACGCATTCGACGCCGATATCGATGCACGTGAGCGGCCCAGCCGCCCCATACCCTCGGGGCAAATTTCTGCCAAGGCTGTATCCGCCATAGGCTGCGCGATGTTGATGGGCGGTATTTTCATCGTTGCTCCTTATGGTGTGTTGGCGGTGCAGGCAGGGGTGGCATTGAGTTTGATGGTGCTGCTCTACAACGCATGGCACAAGGGCAATGTGTTCTCACCCGTCATCATGGGCAGCTGCCGTGCCTTGGTATATGCCTTGGCGGCTTGGGTGTGTTTACCGCAATCGCCTGACGCTTTGTTGTGGGGTATGTTGGCTGTGTTTGCCCACATTGCTGGCTTGACGTATGCCGCCAAGCAAGAAAGTTTGGACCGCATAGACCGGCTTTGGCCTTTGCTCATTTTGGTTTTTCCGTTTGTTATTTTTGTGTTCAATTTCACCGTGACTCCTTTGGCGTTGCTCACCTTGCTGCTGTTGGCGGTGGCAGATATCTTGGCCGTGCGCCTGTTGGCCTTGCGCCGCCAAGGCGGAGATGTACCCAAGGCGGTAGCACAACTCATTGCGGCTTGCGCTTTAGCAGATGCAGCAGCGGTGGCTTTCTCGGGTGGCAGTTGGCCTTGGGTGCTGGCTTGCGTACTGGCGTATGTGGCTTGTCGTTTGTTTCAAAAATTTATTCCAGGCACTTGATCGCATATGCATCCACAGCATCAGCATCTTTCATCCGCGTCCATTCCTCAGGCCATCGATTTGCTGAGTGCTTGGTTGAAGACGCGCTTGCCCTCAGAAGCCTTCGCTTGGTTCGACGCTGAGTTACGTGGTTTGCAAGCCAAGCCAGAACAAGCGCGTTGGTTCAAGGCGCTGGGCATGGCGCCGCGCAAATTGGGCAAGGCGGATTTGCAGCCCAGTCAAGCGGAGTTACTGGCGGCGCAATCATTGCGTGCTGGCCTTGACCCCACAGAATGGAGCGTTGATCAGACAGCCCGCATGGCTTTCACGCTGGCGTTTTACCAAGGCGATGAGACGAGCTTTGTTCAGCAAATAGCGATGCTGGTGGATACCTCCGAGATTAACGAGTTGCTGGCCATCTTCCGTGGCTTTGCGCTGTTTCCTCACCCCGAAGCTTTGGAGCCCAAAGCCCGCGAAGCCATTCGTTCGGCCATGCGACCGGTGTATGAAGCTATGTCGCATCGCAACCCCTACCCGCTGGAGTTTTTCGATGAGCCTGCGTGGAACCAAATGATCGTCAAGGCGTTTTTCCTTGATTCTTCGATTTGGCAAATCCAAGGGGTGGACGAACGCTACAACGCCGACTTGTCTGTGATTTTGATTTCCTTGGTGCAAGAGCGCTGGGCGGCAGGGCGCTTTATCGCCCCCGAAATTTGGCGCTGCGCTGTGCCGCACGCCAATGCCCAAGGCATCGCTGTCATCTTGGAGGCGTTGGGCAGCAAAGCCTTAGAACGTGAACAACAGGTGATTGCCAAAATTTGCCTGAAACACACTGACCTGTGTCCTCCCGAGGTGGTGCAAGCGGTTAAGAACAAGTCGTGGGCAGTGGACCCTGTCAATTTGGCTTGGTCAAGTTTTGCTTCGGCCTCTTACTAACTTTAAAGCGCATTAAACGTGAACGAATCTTTAGATAAATCAGCCTGCGCTGACCATGCCGGCAAATTCGCGCCTGTCATCAATCGCGGCCGTTGCGAAGGCAAAGCCGACTGCGTGACCGTCTGTCCTTACGAAGTTTTTCAGGTGCGTCAGTTCTCTTGGGATGAGTTGGGCGACATCTCTTTGCGCGGCAAACTCAAGGCTTGGGCGCACAAGCGCATGCAAGCCGATGTGGTGGCGCCTGAGGCCTGTCACGCTTGTGGTTTGTGCCTCAAGTCTTGCCCAGAAAACGCCATCACTTTAGAAAAAATCCCCGCATAGTGCACTCTTCTTGAAGCTCAGGGTACGAACTCGTCACCCATGATGAAGCTCACCACGCCTATGCGCTGCTGCTGGGTAAACACGGCTTTCCAAGACGGCATTTTGCGAAAACCGTTGGTCACGCGATCGAACACAAAATCGGGTTGGTAGGTTGAGGGTTTGAGCTTGGGCGCTTTCCCCGGGTAGGCGTTGTTGCCGTGGCAGTGACGGCATTGACCTTCCCATACTTGCTTACCTGCTTCAAGGTTGGCAGGGTCCTTCAAAACGGCAGTAGTGAATTCGGGCACTGGCTCGTCGTTGGCTGGTGCGGCTGTTTCTTCAGCCCCAGCAGAGGTGCTTGCCAAGCCAAAGGCCAGCAAGGTTGAAACACACAGCATGAGCGGCGCGCGGCGCAGTGAAAAAAGTGAGAGATGTGAAGTTTTCATGGAATCCGAGTAGTCAAAAAAAACTGCCACATGTTTTGCACAGGTGGCAGTTTCAGACCTCAACCTGCAAAATTATTTGGTAATAACTTTGTAGATGGTGTCTTGCGAACCATTGGGGCCAGTTGTAACGGAAGTCAAAGCATAGACGTCACCTTTGGCATCTTGGGCAAAAGCCAAGATGTAAGGGGTCTTGCCATTGGGGGTTCCACCTTGGACTTCAACAGACGCCACTTCCATAGACCATTTGCCATCAGAGCCTTTGGTGCCGATGAAAATTTGGCCGTCGTTCTCAGCAAAGCCTTTGCTCCAGTCGCCAAAGATGTACTTGCCTTTAGAGCCAGTGGCATCGCCGCGGGAAATAAAGCCGCCTGTTACAGAGATACCTTTGCAACCGTTAGGAACGGCTGTGCAGTTGGCGTACTCCATCACAGCAGGTGTGATGCCAGCTTTGTCGCAGCTTGCGGGATGGTTGTCAGGCTCTGCCCAGTTGAAGCAGCGCATCATGCCTTCCACGCGACGCCAGCCCATGTTTTGGCCTTTATCGATAGCTTTAACGGCTTCCCAGCTGTTTTGCTGCACGTCGCCGCAATACAGTTGTGTGCCACCCGCTTGGTCGAATGAACATCTCCAAGGGTTACGCAGACCGTAAGCCCAGATTTCTGGCAAAACGTCTTTCTTGC
>Ga0209084_1001489_pt1 | contig 19560 bp, 17 predicted proteins | sample C_130820_MF_Meta_FD_187309 | JGI IMG/M metagenome (GOLD analysis project Ga0209084, IMG submission 187309) | Freshwater microbial communities from Lake Croche, Canada to study carbon cycling - C_130820_MF_MetaG (SPAdes) (version 2) | ecosystem: Environmental > Aquatic > Freshwater > Lake...
TTTCAAGTCAGAATCTATTGAAGAACTAAACACTCTCTTGGATAGCGATCCTTTTGAACTGGCTGGCATGATTGGTGAACGCACAATCGAAGCCTGGAACCCAGTGCTAGGACCCTTCAATTGAGAGTCCTGATTTCCGGGGCTAGTGGTTTAATCGGCACAGAACTGCAAACCCAACTAAAAACCGCTGGGCACACCCCAGTTGTCTTAGTCCGAAGGACTTCGGTATCACCGAACGAAATTGAGTGGGATCCGATAACAGGAAAACTAGACCCAGTATCGCTTGATTCAATTGACGCCATAGTCAATCTTGCTGGTGCAACTACCGGAAAGCTCCCATGGACCAAGAAATACAAGAAAGAACTAATCCAGTCACGAATTGATTCAACTAAAACAATCGTTCAGGCCATCAAGAACTGCAGCAACAAACCTAAAGTACTCATTTCAGGTTCCGCATCCGGTTTCTACGGTGATACCGGTGACACATTACTTGCCGAGACTGCCCCTAGAGGTGAAGGCTTCCTAGCTGACCTAGCGAGTGCTTGGGAAAGAGAAGCCATGAAAGCCCCATCAGGGGTTCGGGTAGTCCAAATTAGAACAACCATGGTGCTTTCTAGAACCAAAGGCGCATTGGGTCGATTACTGCCTATTCTGCGCGCTGGTGTGGGTGGCAAACTCGGTAACGGAAAACAGTGGTGGGCATGGATCTCCCTGCCAGATCAAGCCAAGGCCATCATCCATCTAATAAACACACCAACAGCGAGCGGACCATACAACCTCACCGCACCAGAACCAGCTACCTGTAAGCAATTGATCAAAGCATTGGGAAAAGTATTAAATCGACCAACGCTAATTCCAGTGCCTAGCTTTGCCCTGAAGCTAGCTTTTGGAGAAGGCGCACAAGAACTTCTGCTTTGCAGCCAGAAGATGAGTTCAGCCAGGCTGGAGGCAACGGGTTTTGTCTTTGAACACCCAACTTTAAAATCTGCCTGTGAATGGGTTGTTGCAACAAATTAACTCTTCCCGCAACTTACCGATATCCGGAATCACTAGCTTTGGTTTCAGCGAGATAAAGAAAAGGCCCTGATCTTTCGACCAGGGCCTTAGTGCAAAAGAGAATTACTTCTTCTTTGCAACAGCCTTCTTTGCAGCAGGCTTGCGAGCTACAGTCTTCTTTGCAACAACCTTCTTCGGTGCTGCCTTCTTTACTGCTGGCTTGCGTGCAACGGTCTTCTTTGCAACTGCCTTCTTAGCTGCAGGCTTGCGCGCTACAGTCTTCTTTGCAACTGCCTTCTTAGCTGCAGGCTTGCGCGCTACAGTCTTCTTTGCAACTGCCTTCTTAGCTGCAGGCTTGCGCGCTACAGTCTTCTTTGCAACTGCCTTCTTAGGGGCAGCCTTCTTTACAGCTGCCTTCTTAGGTGCAGCCTTCTTTACAGCAGCCTTCTTTGCAGCAGGCTTCTTAGCAGCAGGCTTCTTAGCCGCAGCTTTCTTTACAGTTGTTGCCATTTGTTTCGCTCCTTTGTTTACGGTCTTTGCGACCTTAGCAGTAACAGCAGGTGTGCCCTTTTCAATGGCAGTCGCCGCTTTTACTACACCTTTGATTGTTGCTTCCTTGGCGTCTTCAAACTTATCGTCGAGATCGTGCTTCTCGATAAATTGGTTGACGTCCTTGGTGATTTCCGCTGCAGCTTTCTTAGCCTTGCGGTTAGTTCCTCTTACGAGGTCATCTAACAAGCCCATGTGTCATCTTCCTTAAACTTAGGGTTAGTTAAAGATTAGTAGAACTTATAAAACACACCTAGTCAAAATAGCAATTATTTTGGGGTGAGTTTTAAATCTTTTTTTAGCCATTTGAACGTCTGCGACGCATAATATCGTCGAGATTTTCAGAACTAATGTTCTCTTTTTCTTTACGTGCGTCTTCGAGCTCGAGAATTTCAGCCCACTTAACGCTTTCTATTTTGCCCAAACGAGCAGACAGCGGGTCTGGAAGTCTATTAACTACTGCCTTCTCTGCTGCCGGTATAACTTTAGTTATCGATTCCACTTCGCTAATCACTTGATTCTCAAACCAGGGGCTAACAACTATCTGTGGTGCTTCTTTTTTAACTTGAACTACTGGAGCTCGTCGAGATATTTTACGATTTGCTCTGTCTTGATTGTGATCGTTGATGCCCCGTTTACCAGATGGTGTCATGAAACCTAACCAGAGGATGGCGACGACAAGCAAGAGTATGCCGCCAGTTCCAGTAAATTCCATATCTCTAGAGTATTTACCTAGTTGGAAATGGGTTGAGTAATGCTCCGCGTGTCTAAAAGTGGACTTTTAGCTATTTTTTGGAAAGTTGTAAGAAATTTTAGGAACTTTTTTCTGCAACCAACGATTCAGAACTCCATCTTGGACTTCATCAAAGGTTAGAGCAAAGATATAGTGATCTCTCCAGTCACCGTTGATGTGAATGTAGTTCTTCTTTACCCCCTCATACCTGAGACCGAGCTTCTGAACCACTCGAATGCTTGCTCCATTTTCTGGTCTGATGTCTATTTCGACGCGATGCAGCCCAACGGCGTTGAACATGTAGTCCATAGCGAGCGCGACTGCAGTTGGCGTGATGCCCAGTCCAGCAACCTCTGGTGCAATCCAGTATCCAATGACGCAGGATGAAACTGACCCGTGCAGAATGTTTGCAACATTTAGTTGACCCACTATTTCACCTTGATACAAAATCACAAATGGCAGTGCATCGCTTGTCTCAAGTTGCCTAAGCAGAGATCTGATCTGCGCTCTAAAGTCAAAGGACACCGGAGCATGAGGGTTAGTTGCCTCCCAAGGTCGTAACCACTCACGATTGCCTAGAACTAGGCGCTCAATTGTCTTGGCGTCTTTGGTTCTAATAATTCTTAGACCAATGTCGCCATGGGTCAGCGTAAAAGAGTTGCTCATGCTGGCAAGATTAGTGGCATGAACGATATTGCGCAGGCCAAGGCACAGCTACGCAGCAAAATACTTGCTGAACGCTCAGCGCGCAGACACTCAGAAACTGATGAAGTGAACCTCACAAAGCAGTTGCTTTTAGTTGTTGCAAGAACTAAACCGACCAGAGTTGCCACATACCTTTCCTTTGGATCTGAACCCAGCACCAAGCTATTTATCAAAGAGCTACTGAACCTAAACATTGAAGTTTTAGTTCCAAAAGTTACCGGTGAGAAAATGGCCTGGTTTAGTTTTGATGGACTAAGTACTGTTAGTTCAACTCTTGGCATGCAGGAGCCGAATGAATCAGTTCTTAACCAATCAGAACTCTTGAATACAGATCTGCTGGTAATCCCAGCACTTGCTGTCGACAGGTCAGGCAATCGACTGGGTCGAGGCAAGGGGTATTTTGATAGAGCATTGGCAGATATTTCCGGCAACCAATCATCTGCTGTCTGTTTCGAGTCCGAGTTTCTAGAAACCTTGCCGAGTGAAGACCATGACCAGTTAATTCATACCCTGGTTACCGAACAAGCAATCCACGACTTAAACTAAAGACATGCCAACCTATTCATACAAATGCGCTAACTGCGAGCATGAGTTTGACATTCAACAGTCAATTACTGAAGCAGCTAAGTCGGTATGCCCTGAATGCGAAGGTGAATTACAAAAAGTCTTCGGAAAAGTCGGTATCAGTTTCAAGGGCACTGGCTTCTATCGCACCGACAACAATCAGAAGCCGGCTGAACCTAAAACCGACTAACCCCAGTGTGGCGGCTTGTCTTCTCTGAGCCGCTGGTCATTAGAGGTATTGCTATCTCCCCAAGCAGCGTCGCTGTCTTCAAATACTCTGGAAATTGGAACAGTGTTCAGCATGTTCGGTGTCACCTCAATACCGAATCTCGTTGCAATTCTTTCAGCAACAGCCTGAGGATCGCTAAAGACTTCAAACGAGTAAACCCTCTGGTAAGACCAGCCAAGTGATTTCAGAAGTGCAGGTCTAAGTCTGATTCGCTCGGTGTAATCCAGATCCGAGTTAGACCAATCTGGTTCAACTACCAAGAATTGGTTTCCATAGGATGCGATAAGAGGAATTCGTCTACCAAAACCTTCAACTACACGAACTCCAAAGCGCTTTAGTCTTCTGGCAAGGTCGGCAAGCATTGGGTCACTGTCGAAAGTATCAGATTCGATTGATTCGTTATAGCTCGGTTTGAGTAGCGTAGGCAAGTATTCGGTCGCGCCTTCGTTTCTGATTTCCGGTAAATCATAAGAACTGAAACAACTGACAATGGTCATCTTGTATCTAGCACTGACCAACATGTTGGCTAGCCAGCGCTTAGCCTCAGGTTCGTTCAGCAGACCGAAGTGACTGAGAATCTTTCCCTGCGGAGTTCTACCAAAACCAATGCTGAAGATGATGCGATCTGCTTGACGGTGGTTCAAATCAGACAGGCTGGTAATTTCAAATCTTTCACGACCGTGCTTCTCAAAGAATTCTCTAATGTGGGGGCTGAGCTCAAGCGCTGCATCCAATGAATCATGGATAGCCTCCACCTCGACGCTGCTAGCACTAACAACAAGCAACGATTGTTCTGGATTACTAGAAACATGCTCGATAATCAGCTCGATGACCTTTTGCACTTCTGCCAGCGGTGCCTCCGTGCTGGCGCTAACATTTCGATTAGCCCTGGTATCGCCATCGACAATGATTAGTTCCAGTGAACTCTCTCCATCAAATTCAGCTGCACTCGGCTCAATATCTAATCGTCCTTGGTAGAACTCCCTATTGATCAAAGGACCAAACAGCTGCCCCTTTGTTCTATACGAGCGTCGCAAACTCTCAACCCCAAATCGGCTAGCAATAGCATCGTAAATACTTGGGGCTTCTGCAGCTCTAGGTTTTAGAGCCAACTGCCATTCAACTTCGAAACCATTTGGTTCTGCGATAACTGGATCTCCAAAGACCACAACCTGTTTCGCTCGGACCAATGCGCTGAGATTCTCGGCCACCGTGGTGCCCGCCGCATCAAGAACTAGCACAACATCGAAGTTGGTGTCTTTCTTTAGCGTCTCCGCAACTTCATAAGGGGAAAGAGCAACGTGGGAAACCAGTTGAGGCCAGATGCTTCCGGCAGCGGTATTGAGGTCAAGGAACTTGGTAACTCTAAGCTTTAGAGCTGCTCTGAGATTCTCCGTTTCTTTGGGGAATGTTTGGATAGCTGATTTCCAACCGCTGGCAGTCCTGCTTGATATCTCTTTCCTGGTTTCAGTTAGAACTAGTTGTCCTGCTCTGACGTAATCAGATTCAAGTTGAGCAAGTGACTCTGGAGAGTATTGAGCAAAAGCATTGTCGCCACTGAGCAGGTATTCAAGCGCTGATAACCACCAGCACTGATCAAACTCAGCAACTAGGTGTTCGTTTCGAGAGTTGCTAGCTGCAAGGGATTTGACCAGAGAATCTAATCCAAGTGCTGTGACACGTTTACGAAGATCATTTCTAATGGCCATGTTTTCTAGTGGCGCTGTATCCTCGTTTAGCTTTTGTAGTTTGCTGCCAAGTCCCGGTAGCGGCAGCTCCAAAAGCGTTACTCGACTCTGCCCTTGATCCAGATGAGAGTCGAGTTTGATTAGGTCAGCAACTAGAGACTGGTAAGTGACCTGCGCGTCCTCAATACCAATTGGCACTGCAGGTGCGACACCTTGACCGCCGAGCTGGTTCCAGGCTTTTGCCTGTTCAGAAATTTGCAGTAGCGCTGCATGAATATCGCCAACTGAGACACCTGGGCGAACATACTCTTTCGCATGTTTACTTAGAGCTCTTCTGGTCTTTCCAGACATCCCCGTCTTGTCTTTTCTAGGCGAGGTTGCTGTGATGAGATCATCTAGCGGGCGGTCGAAAACATCTGGGATAAAGCGGTCCAGGGTTGCCCGAATGCTGATCAGCAAGCGAATGTATTCACCCCACTGAGCTACGTTTTGTGCAGCTGGGAAACCTACCTGTTGAATGAACTCATCCAACTTGACGCTGAACTGTGGGAGAACATCTTCGCTTAGTCTTCTGGTCAACGCAGTTAGCTTTGGAATCTCGCTGGCATCATCAAATTGGGCGTTAAACCATGGGCTTTCGTGTGTGGCTTTATCAAACTCGCCAAGTGAAACTGCTTCGTTGAGTAGTGCTAGAGCAGCTGTTCTGTTTCTATTCTCAAAAAGAGCAGGTCCGGTAATTCTTGCGCTGGTCTTTGGAGGTTTTGGCAGAGCACTAAGTTCAGCAAGTTTTGCTAGAGCATCGTTGATGCTAATTCCAAGCACTGGGTGGGTGCGCTCTAACGAATCAAAGTATTGATCAAGCTTTTCTTCTAAACCTGCTTGATTTGCTTTGGCAGCAGACAAGTTAGAAAAGGTGGCTTTCTCAAAGCGGGATAATGCGCTAACAATGTCGAACCAAGCATTATTGGTTCTAACTAATAAACCAGCCAAGCCGACTTGTGCAAGTCGATCATTTAGCTCATTCAGAGTTTGTCGACGAGGCGCAACAACTAGTGCTCGCTTATTTACAGCAGTGAGTGCTGCCAACAAATTAACTACTGTTTGGGTGTATCCAGCACCAGGGAGTGTTTCAACTGCGAAGCTCGAGCCCTCAAGTGCTTTCTCCAATATTCCTAGCTGCACTGTGTCTGCATCCGCTACTACTAACACTTCATCGCTTGGATTGGTTGCAGGGAGCAAAGCTTCTGGATCGGCGATTGCTGAAGCTAATCTAGGTGCAACTTTTGGAAGTTCATTCAACATATATGTTGGAGCAAGAGTTGCGTTAGTTAGCACCAGAGTTCTTTGTATTTCAAGATCAGGAATGCTCTTGGTGCTTTCTGCAACAAAGCTAAGCAGACTAATCGGAACTAGGTCTGTTGCTTCGATATACATTCTGGTAAGTCGAGCAGTATCTAAATTCAACCCGTATTGATTTCGAAGAGTAAGGATCAGTTCTGGGTTAACAAATGGTTCGCCGATAAGACCTAACTCATAATCGACACCCTTGCGAATGAGTTCTGCTCTCCATAGCATTACTGGAATTCTGAGATCTAGTTTTGCTGGGTGAAAGTCAACTGCTCCGGCTAAAAGGTAAAGAGATTGAATGCCGAAGTTGGTCTGAAGTCTTTCGCTTTTGATCTTTACTCTTTTTGCTTCAGTTAGCGCTTTAGAGTATGCGATTGGGTCACGGACCAGGTTTGCTAATAATCCACGGTGACTCTTTGTAAACATTGAGAGCCCAACCGGGTGGCATCGTTCAAAATCCACTAGTCCTAACACATCAAGGTCAAGATTGGTCAGCGGATTAGCGCCACCGATGCCTCGAATTTCTTCAAGCCAGCGCAAATATTGTTCTTGGGAAGCAGTTGACTCGGTCATTAGGGAACTAGCCTAACTTTGCTCCTTTGCCTTCTCTCGTAGGCAAGGCGGTATTCGGGTAAGTTTGAAACTTGTAAGCCCTCGTAGCTCAGTGGATAGAGCATTGGTTTCCTAAACCATGTGCGGAAGTTCGATTCTTCTCGGGGGCACCCTAAGCAGCGTTAGCTAGACGCAAGTATTCATCCCATTCAGGCTCGACTCGTTCTGCTCCTCTTAACATCCAAACGCTCCCGGTTGGCATTTTTGGAGTGAATGAAAGTGTCCAGCCAATTTCGTGCAGGGTTTTGTCTCCCTTGATGTTGTTACAGCGTAAGCAGCACGCAACTAAGTTATCCCAGGTGTCTCTGCCCCCTCTTGATTTAGGCTGCACGTGATCTACGGTGTTAGCGCTTCGTTTGCAATAAGCACAGCGATGGCTATCTCTGCGAAGGACACCACGGCGAGATAGTGGAACATTACGAGTGCCGGGGATGCGGACATATCTACTTAGCAAAATAACCGAAGGCAATTCATACTCTCCGGTAGCACTGTGAACTTTCCTAGCAGCTGAGCCTTCGAGCACAGTTGCTTTCTTGTTCAGCACCAAAATGATGGCTCTTTTAAAAGAGACGACAGCCAGTGGCTCATAGCCAGCGTTTAAAACTAGTGTTCTCATGTTTCTTCCTTTCGAAATCACCTGCACGGATTGCAGGTTTTCGTGAAGTCACGTCGGAGCACAAACGAAAAACGCGCCACTATATCTAGTGACGCGTCTAGGCTTGCCAAACTTGGCAAGGAAATATGGAATGGCGATGCTGGAATTCGTGCTTGGAAGGCACCACTCTAGCTTTCATTCTTCTCTCCTATTCAAGGCACCTAAGTGACTTGGCAACAGGTTATTACTTAGTTAGGGGAAGTTAGATAAAACACACCGCAGGCTTAGGTGAAGTTTTGGTGCCGTTTTACTACTTAACTACGCGTGCAATGTAATAGGAGTCAGTGAAAATAGGTGCAAGTTTCACTCGGTCACCAGAGAACGGTGCGTGGAAGAACATTCCAGGACCAGCGTAAATGCCTTCGTGGCTGTGGTTGTTGAGGATAACTAGGTCACCTGGTTGAGCTTCTGACCTAGGGATTCTTATTAGATGAGGATCATGTGATTGGGCGTTTACCGAGTGCGGGAGCAAAATTCCAAATTCGGCAAAGACCAGTCTGGTGTATCCGGAACAGTCGAGACCGTTTGGGTTCTCTCCACCCAAAACATATGGCACGCCTACATATTTGGCAGCAACCTTCATGATGTCATCAGGGTCCAACTTGCTGAAGGTTGGGTTGGCTGCGAAGTCAAAGGCAGTCTTACCCTTATAGCCTAAGTAGTTGTTTCTGTTGTTCATGCGTTCGAGATCTGATGCCGACATCACTCCGTAGGAACCACGTTCAAAGTCAATTGCGCTCTGACGGAGGATTGTCACGGTTTGTGAATCGGCTGGGTCGAATGCTCCAGTCAGCCCTGACATTGCAGTGACCGCTGGAGAGAAAGCATAAGCCGGTAAGGCTGCGCAAGCAATGAACCCAGCTGTGACGCTCATCACGAGTGCAGAGCGAACGCTACTGTTCTTACGCAAAGGAATTCGCTTCACTGCTGGAATGATAGCTCCAGTAACCTGCTGAGTTAGCTGCGGGCTGGAACTATTCTTGCGAGCAAACTTTGCTGCCTGTTTCTGAGCTTTGTGATCTGCTCTAGCTTGACGTTTTAGTTGACTTTCGCGAACTGAACTCCGGCTGCGGATTTCGAAAGATTCTAGGACGTTAATTTGGACGTCAGCACGGCGTCTACCTGATGGCTTCTTAGTCACACTGACCTCCTTTCATCATCGAATCAAAGATTCAATCCTGGTACGAGACAATTACTGTCTAAAAGTTCTCACTTCAGGCACTTGGATTAGTGAGGACTCGGAACTCACTCTTCGGTTGAGGGTGAGATAACTCGATTTTACCCTCTACCTAGCCAGCTAAGGTGCTCCCCCTACACAGTTTTAGAGGTTAATCGGGGCTGGTTCCCAGCAAATACAAGGGTTTAGAGCGGTTTGACGAATATATGGGCAACATCAAAGGCGGTGAGGCTAACCGAGCTTTGGCCATTTTGGGTCCTGACTTCAACCCGATCTGAAGCTTGGCTTGCTCTGACAATAGCGCCAGGGATGACTCCAGCTGCCGCTAGGTGAGCAAGCGCATCGGGGTATGACTGCAGAGGTTCAGCAATCCTCGCAACCTCGACATCAACATTTAGTAATTCAATTAGTGGGACTACTTGCTCATTCATTGCAGTCGATGGCCCCCTGCCAAGATGCTCTAGGCCTGGAATTGGATTACCAAAAGGAGACTTTTCAACTTCTTGGACTAATTCAAGAATCTTGCGTTCCACCTGCTCGCTCATGACATGCTCCCAGCGGCAGGCCTCCTCGTGAACCAGGTGCCATTCCAAACCGATGATATTGGCTAAAAGTAATTCGGCTAGCCGATGCTTACGCATAACCTCGATAGCTAAGGTCCTACCTTCATCAGTTAGTTCAAGATGACGGTCACTACTTAGCGAGACCAGTCCGTGCTTCTCCATTCTGGCTACAGTTTCAGAAACTGTTGGACCGGAGTGATCAAGTCGTTCTGAGATTCTCGCTCGCATCGGAACGTGACCTTCTTCTTCGAGTTCCAGAATGGTTCGAAGATACATCTCAGTGGTGTCAATTAAATCGGTCACGGACTAAGCCTAAATCTTATGCAGGGCTTGTCGGCTAAACTTTCACAATGGTAGAGATAAATATTCCCGCAGATTTGTTGCCCCTTGATGGCAGATTCGGCTGTGGTCCGTCAAAGGTTAGGCCGGCTCAGTTAGCAGCGTTTAGTGGCGCAGGAGCAGAACTGCTCGGAACCTCCCACCGTCAAGCACCTGTTAAGAACTTGGTGAAGCGAGTCCAAGATGGCCTAATGGACTTATTTCATAACCCTTCAGGTTACGAGATCGTCATGGGTAACGGTGGCTCAACTGCATTCTGGGATGTTGCTGCCTTTTCGTTAGCTGAGGGTAAATCTCAATTACTTGTTCACGGTGAGTTCGGAGCTAAATTTGCAACTGCGCTGAGTGCTCCTTGGCTAGAAAAGCCAACCGTGGTTCAAGGTGACCCAGGTTCTAGATCTGAGCTTCGAGCGGAGGCAGGCATTAGCGCTTACGCATATCCGCAAAATGAAACCTCGACCGGTGTTGTTGCTTCAGTTAAACGCCTTTCTGGCGTTGATGATGGCGCTTTGTTCTTTACCGATGCAACTTCTGCCGCCGGTGGAATTGACTTCGATCCAAAAGAAACAGATGTTTACTACTTTGCTCCGCAGAAGAACTTTGCCAGTGATGGCGGTCTATGGTTTGCTCTGATGTCACCTCAGGCAGTTGAACGTGCAGAACGAATCGCAGCCTCCGAAAGATATATTCCAGAGTTCCTATCTCTCAAGACAGCGATAGATAATTCAAGGTTGAACCAGACACTCAATACTCCAGCTATTTCCACTCTCTTCTTACTCGCCGAGCAGGTTGATTGGATGAATGAAAATGGTGGATTGAAATGGGCTGATGGCAGAACTAGGGCTGCTTCTAACCACCTTTATGACTGGGCTGAAGCCAGCGATTTTGCTACCCCCTTTGTGTCTAATGTTGAGCACAGATCCCAGGTAGTCAGCACCATCGATTTCATCGACTCGGTTGATGCTGCCGAAGTAGCCAAAATTCTCAGAGCTAACGGAATTGTTGACACTGAGCCTTATCGCAAGCTGGGAAGAAACCAACTTCGAGTTGCTACCTTCACAGCAACTGAACTCAGTGATGTTCAGCAGCTAACCAAGTGCATCGACTACGTGGTTGAACGACTAGGTTAAAACCAAATGCGTTGGATAGCCAAAGATTCTGAAAGAAAGCCTGACCCAGCACCAATAAAAGGAACTGCAAAAGTCGCGGTGTTTATTGGTATGGGTGCATTTGTAGTTGCCTTGATTCTTATTTTGGTTTTCTATAACCAAATCGATAACCCGCACAAAGTTTGGTATCCATACACCTGTTTAGTGGGATTACTTCTCGGAATCTTCGCTTTGTTCCGAGTCGGCAACCGGTAGATCGTCTTCAGCATCTAAAGCAGCTTGCTTTTCAAGCTCTGCCTGCAGTGCTTGATAGTCAGCAAGGCGCTCTGACCAAGGAACCCACGCAGGTGCAGCTAGGGAATCTTCACCTGACACCAAAACAACTTCACAAAGAGTTGGCTCTGAGCTCGGATCTATCTGAGAAACTGTGACGCTCCAACGCCAGCCAACATAGCCAGGCTGAACTGCATTCCAAAAGTAGCTGGTGATGCCTTCGCCATATTCAATACTTTCAATGAAGGTTCCGAGCTCTTTGGGTAGTGCTGCAGCTTTAGCAGCAACTTCAGCAAATGCCTTCACATCAAATTTGTTCTTTACCGGTTTCTCTGGCTTTACTAATTTGACGAACTTAGGAAGTTTCTTTAAACGTGCCATTAGCTGTGAAGTTGATCTGCCATAGTGCGAAGCAATCTGGCAATCTTTTCAGCGCTTGCGCCTTCTGGAAGTCTGCCATGCTCAATGCCAGGGCGGATGTTATCCAAAGCTGAGATAAGTCCTTCAACCAGAATTACCAGGTCTTCGTTTTTCATTCTTGAATTAGCGCGTTGCTTCTTCTCAAGGCTCTCTGGCACTTCAATGATGCGCATGGTCATGACCTGAGCGCCACGCTTAGAGTCAACGATGCTGTATTCGATTCTGGTGCCAGGTTTGACGTCGGTAACTCCGTCGGGTAGGTTGCTGACATGAAGGAAGGCTTCGGTTCCTTCATCTGATTGCACAAAGCCAAAGCCTTTGACGTTATCAAAGAACTTTACGTGTCCTGTTGGCATATCTACCTCTTTCATTGCTGCAGCCTTCATTTTACTTTAGGTTTGCAAGTATCCTAAAAGGATGGCTAAGAATAAGCAGACTAACCCACAATCAAGCTCCGCCAGGATCGAATCCATCCTGGGCTTTGCCTTTATTGCCTGCGTTGGTCTAACCGTAGTCGCAGTGCTGGTTATCTTGCTAGCCGCCTTCACCAATGGGTCCTGGGTTCCAGTTGGCCTAGGTCTTGTGCCAATGTTGGCTATGCCTCTCGGCTTTCTGTTCTTAGTTGCTTTGCTGGTAACAAGTAGCAAGAGGCGAAAAGCTGAAGAGATTCAGTCGCTTAGCAAATGAGTGAAATCCTGCTTGTTGCCAAAGCGCTTAGCCAATCCGCTGACGAAGACTTAGTTCGAGTTGTCGGAATCAGGTTGATACCGACTGGAAACCTTGCTGACTTCTTTGATTTAGCCAGCGCTCTTATAAAACCACAGAGCATCCAAGGAGCCATTGCGGGGCTAACCCGATCTCAGATAGCTACCTTTAGAAACCTACTGGAAAATAAGTCGACGAGTAAAGACAAGCCTTACCTCGAAGTATTGGCAACTCTGTTTCTTGTGCAGAAAAAAGTTACTGATGGCAAGACCGAATACATTCCACTTGGAAGCTTTGCTGAAGCTTTTAAACAAATAGCTGGCAAGAGCACTTTGAGCAACTTTGCTTCAAGGGAGCAAGCACCGTTCGATCAAAAGCTGGTCGATGCTCAGGCAGGCATCGCTGCATTCGAAACCGTGCAAGCACTGACCGAATTACTAATCGATTTAGAGCAGCGCTTTATTCGTGAAGTCGGTCGGGCATCCATTGGCTTACCAGAATTAAAAAGACTTGCGGTGCACCTTGGTAGAGATGTGACTTATGCCAAGGCACTCTACTCATTAGGCCAAATGGCAGGGCTGATAACACTTAGCGATAAGCGTTGGCGAGTCGGCTCAGAGTATCTAACCTGGTTACAGCAAGAACCGGCGGAACGCTGGTTGGTATTGGCTAAAACTTGGCGAATGCTCTTAGGCGAACAGTCCGCAGCTGAATTTGTAAATGCCAAAGCACTCGATGTTTCGATGAAAGAAATATTTCCGCTAGCTAACGATGGCGTTGCATCTCATATGACTCGACTAGTTTCATTGGCTGAACTGATCGGTCTCAGTAGCGGAAATCTCACTTCAACTTGGTTTACTCCGCTTATGCAGGGGGATCTTAAAACTGCTGCCAAGTTGCTTACCTCAGCACTTCCTAAAACTCAGTCCAAGGTAATTGTTCAAGCCGATCTTTCCATAATTTCAGTTGGACCACTGCCAACAAAGACAGAACTGGAACTACGTAGATTCGTGGAAACGGAACGAATCGGTGTCGCATCAACTTATCGGATAAACACTTTGAGCATCACCTACGGATTGGAAACTGGTCTAACCGAGGCCAGCATTAGAAACCTTTTAGCTGAACTATCAGGAGCGGCGCTACCGCAACCGGTTGATTACCTAATCCGTGAAGCGGCAAGCCGTTTCGGGAGGCTGGTGCTCACTGATGGAGCAACTGGAACTCTGATTACCTCTAGCGATCAGGTCTTACTGACTCATATTCTGAATGACACTACTCTGCGACCGATATCGATAAGTCGAGTTGATACAACTACGCTGCAAACCAGATTTGAATTAGACATTGTGTATTACCAACTTCGTGAAAGTAAATATGCTGCCATCCGTAAGGATGACCAAGGGCAGGTAATTAGTAATTGGGCAGCAGCTGGAGGCAGAAAGCAGATCATCAATCCGACTAATTCAGTTTTGACCGATATCAAGCGTTGGCGAGATCATGAGACTCGTTTAGGTGAGTCTCCTGAAGGCAGTGACATCGTCAGACAGCTGGAACTGTGTATCAAGAGCAAGGGCAGCATCCAGGTTGCTGTGCTAATAAATAAGGTTCCTAGAGAGTTCCTGCTCGAGCCAACTGGCTTGGCTAACGGCAGGCTTAGAGGCAAAGACCGCAAAGCTGACTGTGAAAGAGTGATACCGCTTAGCAGTATTACCAGTGTTCGCATAGGCTAGAAGGATGTCTGGCGGACCATTAATCGTTCAAAGCGATAGAACAGCACTCCTTGAAGTTGATCACTTGCAAGCTGCTGATGCTCGCCATGACCTATCTGTGTTCGCTGAATTGGAGCGTGCTCCTGAGCATGTCCATACCTACCGGATAACCAAGTTAGGGCTCTGGAATGCAAGAGCTGCTGGCCATGATAGTGATTTCGTTCTTGGCGTCTTAGATAAATACAGTAAATTTCCAGTGCCAGCCAGTATCAGGGTTGATATTCAACAGACAATGTCCCGCTACGGCAGATTGGTTATTCAAAAAGGTCAAGACGGTGACCTGCAACTTTATTCTGCAGAGCCTGCAGTCCTACTTGAAACCACCCGGCAGCGTAAGGTAAATGACTTACTAACCGGCAGAATCGATGAAAATACTTGGCAGATAGCGCAGTGGGCTAGAGGTCAAATCAAACAAGAATTACTAAAGATTGGTTGGCCCGCAGAGGATCTTGCTGGATACACCTCAGGTAAACCACTTGAGATTTCTTTGATCCAAGATGATTGGCATATCAGAAATTACCAGGATGCTGCTGTTGCTAAATTCTGGGAGGGTGGCTCTGGAGTTGTCGTTCTTCCCTGTGGAGCGGGTAAAACAATTGTTGGAGCAGCCACTATGTCGGTTGCTAAAACCAATACGTTGATTTTGGTTACCAACACAGTTTCTGCAAGACAGTGGCGAACGGAGTTGCTCAAGAGAACTACCCTCACCGAAGAAGAGGTTGGTGAATACAGCGGATCGATGAAAGAGATAAAACCCGTTACCATCGCTACCTATCAAATCCTCACGACTAAACGTAAAGGCGAATATTCACACCTAGCATTACTGAATAACCATGACTGGGGCTTGATTATTTACGATGAGGTTCATTTACTACCCGCTCCAATATTCAAGATGACTGCTGATTTGCAAGCGAAGAGAAGATTGGGTCTAACTGCAACTTTAGTTAGAGAAGATGGTAAAGAAGGTGATGTCTTTTCACTGATTGGACCTAAGCGCTTTGATGCTCCCTGGAAAGAAATTGAAGCTCAAGGCTATATCGCGCCAGCAGCCTGTTACGAAGTCAGAATTGATTTGCCTGAGCTTGAGCATCTTGAATACGCCATTGCAAATCAGGATGAAAAGTATCGCTTGGCAGCTAGCTCTCCGATCAAGATTCCTGTTATCCAAAAACTTTTGAAAAAACATCTCGGGGAACCGACGTTGGTAATCGGTCAATACATCGATCAATTACATGCTGTTGCAGATGCCCTCCAGGCTCAATTGATTACTGGCGATACTCCAGTGGATGAGCGTGAGCGTCTTTTTGGTGAATTTAGAGAAGGTCGCATAAGCGTTCTAGTGGTTTCCAAGGTTGCTAACTTCTCAATAGACCTGCCAGAAGCCTCTGTTGCTATTCAAATATCTGGCTCATATGGCTCGAGGCAGGAAGAGGCTCAACGATTGGGTAGATTGCTCAGACCTAAGGCAGATGGCCGAACAGCCAGCTTCTATACCTTGATAGCTAGGGACACAGTGGATCAGGACTTTGCACAGAACAGACAGCGCTTTCTTGCAGAGCAGGGTTATGCCTACGAAATCCTTGATGCAGTTGACCTATAGGACTAATTACTCTCAGGAAACACACAGCCAACGTTAAGGTTTTGGCTATCAACCGGTGGGATGGTTGAGATATGAAGAATCCAAGAGTATTGATCGTTGATGATGAAAAGAACATTAGGGACCTGCTTGAAGCGGGTCTGAAGTTCGCCGGTTTCAGTGTCTATTCAGTAGGCACAGGAGCAGAAGCTGTTGCTGTTGCCGAGAAATCAAAACCTGACATCATGATTCTCGATGTCATGCTGCCAGATCAGAGCGGCTTCAGCGTCACCAAGAAACTGCGTTCCATGAACATCGATCTACCAGTGCTCTTTCTAAGCGCTCGAGATGACCGCGGAGATAAAGTAACTGGTCTCACCGTCGGCGGCGATGATTACATGACTAAACCGTTCAGCATTGACGAAGTCATTGCCCGTATTCAGGCTATTTTGCGAAGAACTAAGAAACAAGATGTTGAAGAAAGCATCATCGAAGTCGGTGAAATTAAAATCAACCAGGATGCTCATGAAGTATTTGTAAATGGCACAGAGATAGAGCTCTCCCCTACAGAATATAAACTGCTTAGATTCCTGATGGCTAATGCCAACCGAGTGATGAGCAAAGATCAAATTCTTGATCACGTTTGGGAGTATGACTTCAACGGTGAACAGGGAATTGTTGAAAGCTACGTTTCATACCTTCGAAAGAAGATTGATCCGCTAAGCAAAAACCAACTTATTCAAACGAAGCGTGGAGTTGGATACATGTTCCGCGTTGCTAAGAACGAAGAGTAAAAGCCTTGCCTTCAACTCAACCTAAAAGCGTTATCGGTAAAACGTGGTCGCGGATTTCTCTGCGCACTCGGCTAACCGTTATCTCAGTTGGTGTCATCACCATGCTTTTAGGTGTGAGTTTGCTCGGAACTGTCTCCCTGCTTAAGACTTATCTTCAACAAAACACCGATGGTCTGCTTATCAAGACTGCAATCATGCTTGCCCAAGAGGACCCGATCGTAATTAGTGAGATGTTAGCTACTAATGATATTTCTCTTCCACCACTTCCCAGCGATTACTACATCGCCCTGCTGGACCCAAATGGAGAAATATATTTAGGCTTTTCCTCAGCACCTGAACTAAAGAATCCAGTTCCAAATCTCGAACAATTCAACGTGGTGTCCGTTGTCGCTACCCATGGCACCCCTTTTACAGCTGAGCTGAAATTCAAGAAAAGCGCTGATCATAAGTCTCACCCCTGGCGTTTGGTCGCGCTACCTTCCCCTTATCAATCAGGCTCAGTAGTAGTTGCCTTGCCGGTTGGGGGCAATGCTGCCATCGTGAATCAATACCAGATCATCGGATTAGGCTTCAGTGGATTGCTACTTGCCATCAGCGGGTTAGCTTTATGGCTAACAATCTCTTCAGCTCTTCGACCTTTGCGTGAAGTTTCAGCAGCGGCTGATTCAGTTCGCAGTGGCAAGTTAGATAGAAGGCTTCCCGATGTTGCGGGTAAAACAGAAATAGCCAAGCTGAATCGCTCACTGAATGAAATGCTCAGTTCGGTAGAGGGATCTCTCAAGGCTAGAAACACAACCTTGGATCGAATGCGTCAGTTCATTGCTGACGCTAGCCATGAGCTTAGAACTCCTCTGGTAACTCTCCGAGGGTATGCGGAGCTATACCGCAAAGGTGCTTTCAAATCTAAGGCTCAGGTAGATGACGCCATGGAAAGAATAGAGAGTGAAGCCATCAGGATGTCTTCTCTGGTTGAGTCTCTTCTCGCTTTAGCGAGAATCGATGGAGACATAGAGTTGCAAATCGCGCCAGGTGATTTAGCCGCAGTGGCTAAGTCAGTTGCTATTAATGTCTGCACCGGTAATCCGACTGCTCAGATCAGCATCACAGACCCCAAAGGTCAAAAGATTGCAGGTGAACTATTTGCATCCTTTGACGAACCTGGTATGAAGCAGGTATTCACCAATTTGCTTTTCAATGCAATTAACTTTGCAGGTGAGAAACCCATCGAAGTTGTTTTAGATCAAACATCAGAGAACACCATTATTGAAGTTCGTGACCACGGTGATGGCATTGCTAAAGAACTTCGAAAGAAGATTTTCGAACGCTTTTATCGCAGCGATAATTCACGTAACCGCGATACCGGTGGTTCCGGTTTGGGCCTTGCGATTGTTAAAGGAATTGTCGAAGGCCACAAAGGAACAATTGTTGCTCTGGAAACCCCAGGCGGCGGAGCTACTTTCAGAATCTCCATCCCCAACTAACTTCTAGTAACAGTTACCCACATCTTTCAAATCAGTCTGCGGACACTGTCCAGATGAATGCCACGATGTTTACCGAAGGAGGTAGACAGATATGGCACAGATTCAAGTAGACAGCGAACACGTGTTAGCTGCTAACAGCACTATTCAAGCGACCATCGCTAAAGTCCAAGCAGAAGTTGATGGACTGCATGTTCAATTACTCGGCTTACAAGATGTTTGGCGTGGTAGCGCAGCAAGTAGTTTTCAAGAACTAGTGACCCGTTGGAAGGTAACAGCGACAACGGTTGATACTCAGCTTGGCGAACTAGGTCGAGCACTATCAATTGCGGCATCGCAATACAGTGAGATCGAACTAGCTAACCAGCGACTCTTTATTGGGTAATCCAGGTAAAGGTAAAGGGTTGGGACTTTTTAAGTCCCAACCCTTTTAGCCGGAGCGATCTGGCTAAGTTTTAGTAATCCATTCCGCCGCCCTGAGGAGCCTGAGTGCCTTGTGGTTCTGGCTTCTCAGCAACTACTGCCTCAGTGGTTAGGAATAGACCTGCGATAGATGCAGCGTTCTGCAAAGCAGATCTGGTCACCTTCACTGGGTCGTTGATTCCGGCTTCAAGCATGTCGACATACTCACCGGTAGCAGCGTTTAGGCCGTGACCCGATGGAAGGTTGGCAACTTTCTCAGCAACAACACCTGGCTCAAGGCCTGCGTTTAGAGCAATCTGCTTTAGTGGAGCTGAGATTGCAACCCGAACGATGTTTGCACCAGTTGCCTCATCACCAACAAGCTTTAGAGTTTCAAATGCAGCCTTACCAGCTTGGATAAGAGCAACACCACCACCGGCGACGATACCTTCTTCAACAGCAGCCTTAGCGTTACGAACTGCATCTTCAATGCGGTGCTTACGCTCTTTTAGCTCAACTTCAGTAGCGGCACCAGCACGGATAACAGCAACACCTCCGGCAAGTTTGGCCAAACGCTCCTGAAGCTTCTCACGGTCATAATCACTGTCAGTGTTGGTGATTTCGCGACGAATCTGCTCAACGCGACCAGCAATCTGGTCCTTGTCTCCGGAACCATCAACGATGGTTGTTTCGTCCTTGGTGATAACTACCTTGCGAGCGCTACCGAGCATATCCAAAGTTGTGTTTTCAATCTTTAGACCTAGTTCTTCGGTGATTACTGTTCCACCGGTAAGAATTGCGATGTCCTGCAACATTGCCTTACGACGGTCACCAAAGCCAGGAGCCTTAACAGCAACTGCCTTGAAGATTCCACGCATCT